>Ga0209367_1002447_pt1 | contig 24527 bp, 16 predicted proteins | sample WorMetLIZISLAND2_FD_187412 | JGI IMG/M metagenome (GOLD analysis project Ga0209367, IMG submission 187412) | Marine gutless worms symbiont microbial communities from Max Planck institute for Marine Microbiology, Germany - Olavius geniculatus... ... | reverse complement strand
CCCACTATCGATATGATGATTATCCTCATTATGAGGCTTTCCGGAATCCGGCTACGCAGAACCAAATCATGGGGACTCGAAGACATCGCCTTAAATTAATCCTTTAAATGGTAGATAGACCCGAAACTTTTAGATATATCGCCGAGAACAATTGCTTCAAATTGATAGAGCTCCGATTTGTTTTGGGGGAACCCATTGGCAAGTTCCGCGGGCGACGCGATGCCCTGGCGCAGAAATTTGTGGGGACCTGTCTTTAAGTAAGTCACCAGCCTCAGGCTTTGGTCGCCTTCAACGGCGCGCCGGATAAATTTATACTCGTTGCGCGGGTGGCCTTCGATGTAAAGCACATCCGATTTACGGCGCTCTTTGTTGACCAGAAACGAGCGCTGGTTGTTCTGAACGATGCTTTCATCTTCTTCGGCGGGAATGCGCGCAGTATAAACCCGCGAGCCTTCATATTCCGAGGACAGCTCAAGGGTGTAGCGCTGGGGTGATCGGCTTGTGCCGGGTTGCACTGTTTGACGCGCAACCACCCGGCCCCCTTCCTCGATGATGAGGTCGAATTCCCGCTGGTCGTATCCCCGATTGCGAACGGTCACATTCACATCGAAAATCGATTCATCCATCACGGTTCGGGCGGCGGCGACCTGTGTGATCTCGCGATCCTTCAGGCCGGCGGCCTTACCCATGCCGACGGTGAAGAGGGGAATATCGGCGGTTTGAAGGCGTTTTGCCTGCCGGATGGGATCCTGCCGGCTGTTGTCCCCCCCGTCAGAGATCAATATCACTCCGGCCAGCGGCAATCCCTGCAGCGTCTGGGCGACCTGTTCCAGGCCCTCTGCCAGCAATGTACGCGGAGCGGCGAACGTCAGGTCCTGCGGGCCGTCAAGTCCATGGCTGCCGGTGCCGATACGAAACGTGTGCACCTGGAAATCATCATGCAGACGATCCATCAGACCATTGACCCCATACAGCAGGTCCCGTGCGACATCTCCCCGCGTGCGACCGTTTTTCATATCCCTGATGGTCATACTGCGCGAGTCGTCCACGATGACGGCAACATCGTTTTGCTGCGCAACCGGTATGGAGGTGATCAACATCGGCTGCAGCAGGCACGCCAGCAGGACGGCAAGCGCCGTCGATTTCAGCGCGATCAGCAGCAATTTCAGCCGGCCGGCAATGGCAACGGTGGTTTTGCGGTAAAATAAAAACACGGCTCCGATGATCGCCGCCAGACCCAAGATCACGACGGCAGCCGGCAAGAATGCACCGAAGGCAAGCTTGGCACCGTCCCATTCGGCCGGATGATGCCCCAGCAGGAATTCCAGAATAGAGGTCATGGTTGTTGGTTATTAGTTATTGGTTATTCGTTATTAGCTATTGGTTATTGGTTATTAGTTATTAGTCGTTGGTTATTGGTTATTTGTTATAGGTTAATGGTTATTCGGGGATCAGCCGTAATTATCCGCATCATGTTGTCGGAAATCGATGGTTTCAGGTGTCAACCCAGCTGCCGGCCCAGAAAACGGCCGGTCTAATCGAAAAAGAAACCAATGAACGTCGAACGTCGAACATCGAACGTCCAACATCGAATCCTCCAGAGGCGGACTGTAAGCATCGAATATTGTATTCTATCAATTTTATAATGACTGAGCGAAGCGACTCCATAAATAATCAATAATCAATAATCAATAATCAATTTTCATTCTTCAATCTTCAATCTTCAATATTATTCCCCGTCCGCGACAATTCCCGATAATACTCTGCCACCGTATCCCGGTAGGTTGACGGCACGGTTTCTTCCGGCACCGCATAGATTTTTTTCTCTGGTAGATCACCTTTGGCCTGCGCCTGCAGGGTTGATTCCAGTTCTCTGACCGGCTCCAGCAGTTTTCGCCAGAGATCGGGCTGTGCCAGGAAGTCTTCGATCTCCTTGCGGGTCAGTTCACGCTGAATCGAACGCGCGTCGACACCCCAGCGTTCCCCGCGTGCCCATGGCTGGACCAGCCCCCGGGCGTAACGGCGGCTGCGTTCCAGGTGGCCCTGCATTCGTGCTGTTGCGCCGCCATCCTCATCTCCGGGTGCCGGTTGGATTTGCTCATTCAGCGGATTCATGCCGGGCAACCGTTGCCGCCGGCCGGCGCTGCCTTGTTTCAACCCAGCGATCTCCTTTTGGAGCTTTTCCAGCTCACGGCGCAATCCACCTGCGGCGGCGGCCTGCCGGATCTGTTCCTCCCGGGAAGGAACGGTCGGGCGGTCCAGATTCTGCAGCTGTTTACCCACCCGTTCAATAGAACGTTCAATCTTCTTTTCGGCATCTTTGGCAAGGGTCAGCCACCCCGCTTCAAGCATTTCGCGGCTTTCATCGATTTGCTTCTCAACCCCTTCAATTCGCATGGTCCGCAGGGTCTTCCTGGCCCGATCGGCGATATCCGGTTGGTCTGTCCGCCCCTGGTCGGCAATGGATTTTAACATGGACTCGGCCTCGTTCAGTTCCTGCTGCATCCGGTCTTTATCGGCGAGCAGCTCATTTGTCAGTCGGGTCGCCCGGGTCTCGCCGGGGGCTGATTCGCGGTTCATTTCATTCTCGAGGACTTGCAGTTTTTGTGTAATTCGCTGCTCCTGCCGCTGCAATGACCGGCCGCTGCGCCTCAGGTCATCGACCAGATTGGACACGGTCGTCCGGCGGTCTGAACGCATCCTGCGTTCCTGATCACGAAGCTGATTTGTGGCTTGTTGACCCTTGGTCAAGGCGGTGCCGGGATTCCGGGCGCGAAGTTCACGTTCGGCTTCCTGCATCCGTCGGGCGGCTTCCGCCAGTTGCTGCCGGTCGGACCTTTGCCGCAATCCGTCGCGGTTTGCAGACCGCGACATCTGCCGGGACAACGCTTCGGCCTCGCGCCTCAGTTTTTCCTGCTCGCGACGGAGTACCTCCAGGCGTCGTTTCTTTTGCGCATCGTCCATGCGATCCTGGCGTCGCGCGAGGTCTTTTTGGGCCTGGTTTAATCGCTCTTGGCGACGGGCCAGTTCCCGCAGTTTCTCAAGGGTATCATTGTTTTCGCCGTCCTGCCGAGCGGCTGCCGACCGCTGGGGAATTTCATAGCGGTTTTCCAGGCGTCCCATTTCCATCTCGAAGAGCTCTTTGAGATCCTCCCGCTCACGGTTCGACTGCCCGCCGCTACCGCCGCCACCGCGATTGCGTGCGATCTGAATCATGGTGTTGCGGCTTTCGGCTTCAGCCTTCATGATCGCCTGCAGGGCTGCCTGCTCGGGACCCAGGGCCGGCTTCAGCCGGCGGGCGGCCAGGTTTTCGATTGCCGCCGTCATGTGCTCAACAGCCTGCTGCAGGAATTCGACTGCCCGCTGGTAGCTGTCGTCGGAGAACATCAGCCGTTCCGCCAGCCGCTGCAGCGACATTTGCGCGCGCTGCATGACCTTTCGCTGCGATTCGGTAATGGTCGCAACATGTTCTTCGAACGTGTCGGAGTCGAACTCGCGGCGCTGCTTCAACAGCTTCCAGGTGGCGGCGATTATTTGCTTCTGGTTTTCCACCAGCGCGCTGGAAGATCGGCCGCCTCCTCGTGATCCGCCTCCGCCGCCGCCTTGCTGCGGTGCCCGGCGAAAGGCTGCGTCGGTTGGAACGACCTCCAGAAAGTAGATGTCGGAAATGATTTCAGCGGCCCCCTTCAAGCGGTTGTTGTCTTGCGCCGTCAGATAGTAAAAAATGAAATCACCCGGTGTGACCTTGAGGTCTTCCAGATATAGCGTGGTCCGTCCGGACGCACGGGCACGCGGCTGCTCCGGTTGGAGTGCCAGGAGGTCAATTTTCCGGTCGTCGCCGCCGGCCACCGTATAATTCAATGCAAAGCCCGTCAGACCGTAGTCGTCTTCCGCGGCTGCGTCGATGGTGACCTCTTCCAGAGACATCACCCGCCGGTCCCGGCCGGGTCGGATCAAGGACACCTCCGGCGGGGTATCCGGTATCGACCGAACGAAATACCGGTATGGATCTTCATTTGCCAATTGCCCGGTGTCTATCACGCTAATGATATAGGTGTCATCCTTGCTAACGATGAAAGAACCGCTGGCCGCAGCTCCGTTTACGACAAGATCCCGGGTCGTGCCGTCGCCGAAACGGACTGCAGCCCGATCGACGGCTTTGTTGAAAGCGGCATGCAGGGTGATGCGGGTTCCTTCCGGTGCGATCACATCGCCGCCGTCCGTGACCGTTTTGTTTTTTAGGCCGGTGTGTTCCGGGTAAACGTAGTCCACCGCGATCTGTTCGACCCGCGGCAGGTCGACCACTGAAATGGTGAACCGATCGGATTGTTTGACCCCGATATCGATGTAGTAGCTTACGTCTTTTTGAACTGCCGCCAGAAAATAGACGAATGTATTTTCGTCGTCCTCCGGCTGCATCGGGACGCGGTCCCATTTTTCCGAGTCGGTTCCAAGATAGAGCGTCGTATGTTCGGGGACGACATTGACGGTCTGCGCGACAAGCAACACATCGCTGCCACGCTGAATTTCAATGTTGCCCGGTATCACGCGCAATCCGAACGGCAAGGCCGCGGTTTCAACCGATGATATCCAGGGCATAATGATCCGCCTGCCGGCCAGCGAGAATTGACTGGAAGACCACCCGGCCAGAAACAGACCGCAAACCACCGCCAGTGCGGCAACAGCAGCGGGCCAGGCGCCGCGGATTGAGGATAGCCGTGCCGGATCAACGCCCTTCAGCCGCACCAGAGTGTCATGCCACAGCCGCTCCACCAGGGCCGCCGCATCACCGGTTGTTTTTTCTCCCTCGAATTCCAGGGAGGTCATGAGGTGTTGTTCAAGCTGCGGGTTCTGTTCGTCCACAAATTGAGCGATACGCCGGTCGTCACTTTTCATTTGCCGGTGTATATGATGGAAGCGCCCCACGAGGAGTCCGGCCGCCGCCGCCAGGACACCCGTCAAGACAACTCGCCCGGAAGGCGGCAGTTGAAATTTCATCTCCAGAACGGCGAGCGCGGCAAACACAGCCGCCAGGCCGACCCACACCAAACAGATCTCCCGTAACTTCAACAGACGCGCCCGGCGGCGTTGAATCCTGCCAATAATATCACGCAGCTCGTCGATTGGCTTTGAAGACATTTTCAATACTCCCAATACTGACAGTCTCGTAAAAAGTTGAAAGACGGCCTTTCTACGAGAGTGTTTAGTATTTGGTGTTTAGTGTTTATAGTTTAGTGTTTTGTGTTTAGTGGTATAACATCTTGATATAAAATATGAAGTATCAAACCAAATACCAAACACATGTCTTATCTATACGTTCGATTGGCCAGCAGCGTTTCGCCCAGGCCCAAAAAAATGACCGCCAGCAACAGCCACCACCATAGGCGCTGTGCTTTTTCGGCCTGGGCGGCGATGGACGCATCCGGCGCATCCGGTTCGACCGGCTGAGATCGAGACACCGGGGTCAGGACCGAACCGATCTGATCGGCCGCGACGAATTCAAGGTTCGATTCCGCGGGCGCGGTATTTACGGCCAGCACTTCCTGGGTTTGACCTCCGCCCACCGTGTAGTAGCCGGGCCGATCCGCTGTGCGATAATAAGCGGCATTCTCGATGGCCGAGGTCAGGATCGTGTCGTCCCCGGTTGGACCGGTCACCCGCACGGCGTTGCCCGCCGGCAGATTCAGGCGTACCGGCTCGCCGACCACGTATGACGACTTTATCGGTTCGCGAGAGGCAAGGTAACGAAGCGCTTCGTGCATCAACGGCACATACAAACCCCGGCGCGGCAGATTGTTCCAGCTCGTATCTAAAGGAAAGGTAAACAGCAGCGCGCGGCCCCGGCCGATCTCTTTCTCCAGCAGGGCGGCGGCTCCGTTGTCGAACCGTAGGATGACATCACTGCCGTCGGCCGGTTGCGTTTTCCAGTGCCCGCGAAAGCGAGCAGCGCCGAAATCGCCGTTTTCGTTCAGCCCCACCAGTTTGACGATGGGATGCCGCCGGTTGATTCCTGCAATCGTTAGAAATTCGCCGTCGGCAGCGACATGCTCCTGTTCAAGAAGGGCGGGTGTCAGATCCCGCCAAAGTTGGTTGAAGGATTGGGCCGTCACCCGGCTGCCCGGCGCCATCAGCAGACCGCCGCCCCGAGCCGTATAGGCAGCGATGCGCTCTGCCTGGGATAACGTCAGTTCTCCGATATTGAGAAGGGCGACGACATCATACTGCTGCAGCCCATCGCCGGTGAACTCCCCGGGCCGGATCAGATCGAGGCGAAACAGCGATCCGGCACCGGTGTTCAGAGCGGATCTCAACCAGCGGGACGCATCAACACGCTTACCCGCCGAAGCCGGGCGGGCAATACCCAGAACTGCCAGGGGCCGCCGGACACCGACCGTGAAGTAAAAGGTATTGTCGGGGATAAAGTGCTCGTCTTCCACCGTCAGCGCGACGCGATGGGTTTTCCGCTTGTCGAATTGGGCGCGAAACGTCACCAAGGCTTCGGCCCGGTCGGACAGGTCCACTTTTTGGGTTGCGACGTTTTGATCATCGATCAACAACGAAATTCGAGCTGCGGGCGGCGTTCGGCTCCCCAGGCTCCGTACTCTTCCGATGATAACCTGCTCCTGCTGATCCTGCGCGAGCTGTGCCGGCGATTTTACCTCCGTTACCGCTAAATTGGTGGTCTCCCCAGCGCCGATCGAAATACCCTCAAACGCGACGCCGGGACTCAAGCGCCAGCGATTGTTGAAATCATCGACGGCCTGACGCTGGAAATCGGAAATCAGATACACGGTCTTGTGCGGATGGCGCGCCGAGCGCAGCATCTGATCTGCCAATCGCAAGGCCGGAAGGTAGTGGGTGGATTTAAATCCCGCTGATTCAAGATTTCGCACACTTGCCGCAACCCGGGCCAGATCCGTCGTCAGTTCCGTGACCTGGCCGGTACCGTCCGAGAATGGAACCAGGGCCGCTTCGTCACCCGTCCGAAGTGATCCCAGAACCTCGAGAGCCGCTTTTTGGGCCCGGCCGAAGGCATCATCATACTGCATGCTCATGGACGTATCCAGCACGACTACCAGGGAGCGGGGCGTCATCCCGGATCCGGCTGGGACAAATTGCAGAAAGAAAGGCCGTGCAAAGGCAATCACCAGCAGAGCAATGACGGCGGCTCGCAGCAGCAATAGCAGCCATTGCTGGATCTGCTGAAACCGGATCACCTTCTGTGGTGTTTTTTTCAGAAACCGAATGGTGCTGAAGACCACTTTTTCGGCCTTCTGCCTGCGGCCCAGATGGATGACCACCGGAACGGCCACACCCAACAGGCCCAGGAGAAACCATGGGGAGATAAAGGACACGGTATTTCCTTTTTATAACTTTAACCGGGTTATAACATTAACCGGACGCACCGGAGATAAAATTGAAGATTGAAGATTGAAGAGTGAAGATTTTTGGACCGCCTTCGGCGGATCTATTTCTATTTTTTAACCTTAGGCACCGTTTTTTTTGATTTGACCGGCCGGTCCCTCGACAAGCGGCAGCGCTGAATACGGACACTGTCTTCTTAAAAACAGCGAGATCCGGTATCAAAATCCCAGCACCGCCAATATATCCGTCGTTCAATAGTCATCACCCTATTAAATCGATTGAAATCCATAAATCTTCAATCTTCAATCTTCAATCTTCAATCACCTAAAACCTGTTGTCCTAAAAATTACCATAGCTGTCTGACCTAGTAGCTCTTCGCCCGCTTAGTCAAATATGACGACAGGGCCATTTCCAGGGGCTCGGCGGTATTCAGCAGGCAGTAGTCGATTCCGCTGGCACGGCATTTTTGCCGGTAAAAGTCGCAAAATTTCTCCAGTTCGGCGAGATAGGATTCTCTCATCGCCCGCGGTGCCACGGCTATCGTGTCATGACTTTCCGGATCTTCAAATTCCGAAATGCGCTCGAAGGGAAACGTCAGTTCGGCATCGTCCATGACATGGAATACGATCACATCATTGCCTTTGAAGCGTAGATGCTGCAGCCCCTTCACAACCGACGCTTCATCGTCGAGCAGATCGCTGATGACTATCGCCAGGCTTTTGCGGTTCAGGTTAAAGGCCAGGTCGGAAATCGGACGGGCGAGATGCGTCCCGGCTCCGGGATTCACATGGGCCAGTGCGCGCAGGATTTGCATCAGGTGTCCGCGCCGGTATCTGGCAGGAAGATACTGCCGGATTTTGTCGTCAAAAGCGGTCAGACCGACGGCATCCTTTTGACCGAACATGAAATATGACAGGGCCGAGGCCAGGGTGCGCGCATACTCCAATTTTGTCATGGTATCCGATCCATATCCCATGGATGCACTAAAATCCAGCAGGATATGGCAGCGAACATTGGTCTCATCCTGGTACTGCTTGATATAATACTCGCCGGTCCGGGCATAGATTTTCCAATCCACGTGCCGGATGTCATCCCCCCGGTGATAGTGCCGGTAGTCGGTAAACTCCACGCTGAATCCGCGGTGCGGGCTTTTATGCAGTCCCGCCACAAAGCCTTCCACTGCGGTTTTGGCCCGCAGTTCGAGATTGGATATGCCCGCCAGGACTTTGGGATCAAGAAAAGTGATTTCCTGCATTGGCGTTGCTCCCGCGTAGACTACAGGTTCTGTTGGTCCGAGTTATAGATGACATGCTATGGTGTTTTCACTAAACTGGAGTATTGGAGTGATGGAGTACTGGAATAAGGGACTGATGGAGTATTGGAGTGTTGGAGTATTGGAGTGTTGGATTAAAATCAGACTAAGCTCGACCAACGCCCTAAATTCTGCCATAAAATAAAATATGATTCATCGCTCAAATGGTTGAAACAATATAAAAACAAATGCAGATATTTGAGTGTAGACTCCATCTAGATCAACCAAATTCACCCCAATTGGCTTTTACCCATTGCTCCAATACTCCAGTGCTCCATTACTCCAACACTCCAATACTTCATTTATCCACTACTCCAATACTCCACCACTGCAACACTCCACTACTCCATTACTCCAACACTCCACTATTCCATTACTCCAACACTCCACTACTACACAACTCCAACAGTATTTGCTACCGCTCGCCAAAACAGGCCAACCATATATTACGATAATCCCGAAGCCGGTTCCGGGATCGCCTCCAGCAGCCGGTCGATCACCTGAGAGGTCGTAACCCGTTCAGCCTCCGCATGAAAATTCAACAGGATTCGATGACGCAGCACCGGGTGGGCCAGCGCCCGAATATCGCCGTAAGTCACATGGTAGCGGCCATGGAGCAGGGCCCGCACTTTACCGCCAAGAATCAGGTTCTGCGAAGCCCGCAGTCCGGCGCCCCAGCTGACCCAGTCCTTGACAAAATCCGGAGCATTGTCGCTGTTCGGCCGGCTCGCTCGCACCAGCGTTACGGCATAGCGGGTGACTGCCTCGGCCGCCGGCACCTGACGGGCAATGCGCTGAAAATCGATGATGTCCTGCCCGGTCAGTACATTCTCCACCGCATCGTCGATGATCCGGGTGGTATTGTTGACGACGTCGATTTCCTGCTCTTCGGGCAGGTAATCGATCAATATCTTGAACATGAATCGATCCAACTGGGCTTCCGGCAGCGGATAGGTTCCTTCGAGCTCGATCGGATTCTGAGTCGCCAGGACGAAAAACGGCCGATCGAGCTGGTAAGTAACCCCGCCGGTCGTCACCTGCTGTTCTTCCATGGCCTCCAGCAGCGCCGCCTGGGTCTTGGGCGGGGTTCGATTGATTTCATCGGCCAGCAGAATGTTAGCAAAGATCGGACCCTTGACGAATTTCAATGTTCGTCTCCCGGTCGATAAATCCCGCTGCACGACGTCCGTGCCGACCACATCGGCCGGCATGAGGTCGGGTGTGAATTGAATCCGTTTGAATTTCAGTTGCAGAATATCCGCCACGGTCTTGATCAGAAGGGTTTTGGCCAGGCCGGGAACCCCCGTAATCAGGCAGTGTCCGCCGGCAAACAGCGCGATGAGCACTTCTTCGATGACATTATCCTGCCCCACAATCACCTTTTTTAGCTCATGCAGGACCCCTTCCCGTCCTTCCTTTAATCGGACGACGACATCGAGTTCGTCCGGCCTATCGGTCTTTTTTTCGTCGAGTTGCGCATCGCTCAGGTCAATCGAATCGGCTGCTTTGGTCGTCATGTAAACACCTGCGAAACTTTTGTGGGAATGCTCCCTGGTTGAATTTATGTGAGGTAGAATTGAGAGTTATCAATTATTCGCTATTGGTTAATAGTTATTAGTATGTCATGGCGTAAATCAGGTAGTTGATGCCGAGTTGATAAGCCAGGTTGGCATACTTTGTCGGGTAAGCCGGGTGGTAGGTGTGCTCCCAGCCATCGCCCATATCCGAATTCCAGTTAATCAGCACCATGATCCGTCCGTCATCATCCAAGACAGCCCGATTATGAGCCTGACTGACATTCTGCTCGGCATAGTTTTGAATATTCCAGACGGCCGGAATCATCTGGGGGCCGTCGATGTCGTAGAAACAGTGAAAAATCTGATGATCCTTATCCAACTCGACCACCGGTCGATCGGGAAACACTTTGGCAAATGCCCGGTAAAATGTATCCCATTCAAAAGTTCCCCAGAAATCATCGATTAACAGGAACCCGCCTCGCAAGAGGTACTCACGCAGGTTGCCGGTTTCCTTATCCGTGAATTTGGGACCTCCGTTACGTCCCAGTTCCAGCATATATAGAAATGGGTATTCAAAAATGCGATCGTCATCCAGCCGCAGTACCGCCGGGTTGCGGTTGATATGGACATTCGTCAGCCTCGTTACCCCGCGCAGAAAATTGAAATCGGCGTCAGGGTAGTCGATGCTCCAGGTGCCCCACTGGCCCCAGCCCCAGTCGTCATCCAGGCCGCCGCCGGCATTGTCATATTTGATTCGGACAAAAGTAAAGGCATCCCCCGCAGCGTCGGGCAGGTCGGAAACCGGTTCCTGCGCCGAGACGTTGGCGGCAAGGATGCAGGTTATGGCGGCAAGCATGCAGGTTATCAAGGTGAAAATGAGCTGGGTCAACCTTTTGGCCGAAATTGAAGATTGAAGATTGAAGATTGAAGATTTATGGAATTCTATCATTTTATACCTTAAACCCTACACCCTACACCCTACACCCTATACCCTACACCCTACACCTTACACCCTATACCCTACACCCTACACCTTACACCCTATACCCTACACCTTACACCCTGCACCGTACGCCTGACACCTTTTTCGTCTACATCACATTGCCGCTGCACATCCGACGGTACCTTAATGACTCAACGCATAAATGATTGTGTTTATGCCGATTTTGTAGGCTTCGTTGCAGTAGCGTGTTGGATAGAATTCATCAAACGTGTGCTCCCAGCCGTCGCCGAGATCGGTGTTGAAATTGACCGTCATCATCAATCGTCCATGGTCATCGAAAACGCCGTGCACCGCGGTCGGGTAATCGGCATTATCCAGAACAAAACCCATGCCGAGACCCCATGTCACGCCCCGACCCGGCACCTGCTTAATCTCGCTGATGTCAAAGAAACTGTGAAATATCGGATGTTCGATCGGTAATTTTTCGGGCCGGCGATCCGGAAAAATCTTGGCAAGCTCGACCAAGAAATCCTGCCAATGCTCAGGTCCCCAGAAGTCGTCAAGCATCACGAATCCGCCCCGCATCATATATTCCCGCAAAACTGCCGCTTCCTGCGGATTAAAATCGGGACCGTTGCCGGAGTAAAGCGGGATGCGTTTCATATTGATATACAAAAAGGGATATTCAAAAAGCGTCGGGTCCGTCAGTGGCATCGCCTTGAATCCCTCGCTGGATGCATCCATCGTCGTATATCGCTGCAGGCCACGCAAAAGGTTGCGATCGGCGTCGCTAAAATCCGTTTCCCACCACTGGCGCCAGGTGCCGCTAAAGCCGTGACCGTAACCGGATCCATCATGTCCGGGATAATTCGTGTACTTGGCCCGCACAAAAACAAATTCGTGCTCGACTGCAGGATCATCTGTCGGCGGTTGTCCGGTCTCCGAAGGCGTCGAATCCGCCCGAACACCGCCAATGTCCGCCGACAGCATGATAAGGAGTATGCTGATAAAATGAGCTATTCTCATAATGGCGCGGCCTCGATTCGGCTGACTTCGTCGCGGGCCGGCCAAAAAACGGCCAGACTGATCGAAGAAAAGAAACTTTGAAAAAGCGAATATCGAATATCGAATAATGAATATCGAATGTCGAAGGAATGTATTCTATCTATCTTATCAAGAAGACTGAGCAAAGCGATTCCACCCTTCGACATTCTGCGGTTCGATATTCGATATTCTGCGGTTCGCTTTAAATGTAGTTTCACACGAGCGGCGGCCTCGATTCGGCTGAGCTCGTCGCAGGCCGGCTAAAGGACAGCCGATCTGATCAACAAAAGAAACTTTGAAAAAGCGAATATCGAATATCGAATAATGAATATCGAATGTCGAAGGAATGTATTCTATCTATCTTATCAAAAAGACTGAGCAAAGCGATTCCACCCTTCGACATTCTGCGGTTCGATATTCGACATTCTGCGGTTCGCTTTAAATGTAGTTTCACACGAGCGGCGGCCTCCGGCTAAAGGACAGCCTGTCTGATCAATAAAAGAAACTAATGAACGTCGAACATCGAACGTCCAACATCGAACATCGAATAATGGATTCTGTCTATTTTTAAAAGACAGAGCGAAGCGATTCCATCATTCGTCATTATTCATTTTTCATTCGTCATTTTTTGTAGTTTCATAAGAGCGTATTTACCTAATATCCTCCGGCGGCAACGATTCGAGCAGAATCGTCTGCGCCGGTTTGAATGTCGGTGCTATTTCAAGAGCGATCAGGGCGGCGCTTTTGGCCTCCGTTGACTTGCCACCGGCCAATAGGGCTTGGGCCAGATCGGTGTATGCCTGAACAGGGTCTGTCACGTCCAGAGCCGTCAATACCTGATATTCCCGGATGGCCATTTCAAAATTCGCGGCCCGATAGGCGGCAGCGGCCAATAGGCGATGCACATCGGGCTGATAAGGATCCACCGCAATGGCCCGTTCCAGGCAGTAAATCGCTTTCGAATCGTTTCCGCGTTGGAGATAGGCCTTGGCAAGCGTGTAGCAGGCCTCGAAGGCATGTTGTTGATATTGGGCCAAGGCCTCCAATTCCTGCAGCATGGCGTTTTCATCACCACGCTCCCGGTACAAATCCGCCAGAATTTGACGGGGATTTGGATCCCGCGCGTATTCGGGCAACAGATCCCGCGCCATTTTCAAATGCCGAATGGCGTCGTCAGCGTGCCCGTTTTGAGACAATATCAGCCCCAATTGAAAGTGCGCTTCAAAATCACGGGGATGGGCCGCGACATGGCTGCGCAAAGGCTCCAACGGGTCTTCCGGAATCGACGATTCCCGCAATGACGGCTCGGCAGGATCCGGGTTCCGGGCTTCACGCGGTGATGGCGTTGCATGGATCGTCTCCGGATGAACATATATATTGATTCGCCGGACCCGGTCTGAGAGCCAGGTTTCGAATCCGTCTTCAAAAGATGCCAGGGAAACGTGAAACGCACTCATAAACATGTCTTCGGGCCGTTTTGATTTTCGGTACTGGTAGACCAGCTGCTTCAGGGACTGAAACCCGTAACGTTCAACAATATACTCGACCACCAGATAAGACTGATAATAAGCAAAACTCAGATCTGTCGGCGCCTCGGCTTTGGAAAAGCCTTCGTTGAGCTTGCTGACCGGCAAAATCCGGCCCTGCTGAACCGCCTTCACTAATGCCAGGTTCTGTCGGCGGCCCCACTCCGGCCGACCGCTTTTTTCCTCATAGACGGAAATGCCTTCGGACAGCCACCGTGGTATGCGATTGTTGGCCATCTGCAGGGTGATCACGTGAGCGAATTCATGCCAGACAATTTCTTGCCAGTTCATGGAGCGCGGCGGCTTCAGGGCCCGGGGCGAATCGAGGGTGATCACCGCACCAAAGCAAACCCCCATCAATGGACCGATGTCCGGCAACCCGGCCGTGCGGACGGAAAAATCTTCGTGGTTCGGGAAAACTTCGATAAGGATGGGAGCCTGTGGTTCAAACCCATACTTTGCCGTTAGGGTCCTCCAGCTCTCTTCAAGCAGCGATTCCAGATAAGGTCCGATGACAGCGGCGTCCGAGGGATGCATCCGGATGATGAAATGATCGGTCCGGCGTGTTTCGAATCCGGTCAGCGTATCAAGGACTTCGAGCATATTCATCGTCCAGAAATTGAAGGGGTCTTTCTCAAAAGCCTGCTCGAGCTGCAGACGACCTTCAGCTTCACGGCCCATGCGCAAAAGGTTCATACCCAGCAAGGTGGCGGCATGCACGTCCTGGGGATCTGTCTCCAGGGCTTTGCGCGACAACTTGACCGCATCGCCAAAGCGGTATTTTCGTCCACAGACTTCCGCGACGCGGGCATAGAATCTTGCATTGCCGGGACTGAACCGGGCGACCGACTGCTGGTACTCGGCGAATTTCCCAAGATCATCTTCGAGGTAAGCGATTGCCCCGAGCAGGATCCGGGCGTTGACGGATTCCCGGTTGATCTCAAGAATTTTGGCGAGATATGTTTGGGCCTGGTCATAGCGGCCGTCTTCGATTGCAATCTCCGCCAGTGCTTCCAGGGCGGGTTCGGAAGACCCGTTGATCGTCAACGCGTCTTCCAACAACTTCTGGGCGGCGCTGCCGTATGAGGTTCTGGCCAGCCCAACGAGTGCCGCAACGTGTTTGGGATTGCGTTCGAGTACGGCGATATATGAATTGCGGGCCTCGGCGTGATTGTATTTTGCGCGAAACAGATCTCCCCACAAGACCTCGGCATCGATGTTGTCCGGATCGGTGCGAAGGGCTTCCCGGAAGAACCGGTTGGCATCATGAAATCGTCCGAGCGCCCGGCTTGCCACCGCGGTCAGGGCGAGATCTTCCGATGCGAAAACCTGCCCGGTATCGTATAGCGAGACAGCCCGCTGCAAGATGGACACCGCCTCGTCCCGGCGGCCCCGCATTTGAAGCAGTTTGCCGTATTGGACCCAAAGGCCGGGAAAGGCGTTCGATTGATTCACCACCGGTTCCAGCACGGCAATGGCTTCATCGGAGCGACCGGTCATGGCAAGGATCTGCGCCAATTGGCTGGAGATGCGCGGCTCGCCGGGTCTTTCCCCCAGGGTCCTGCGACAAATTGCTTCCGCCGCGGCATATTGGCCGGTCATAACCCAGGTGCGGCTGGCACCGATAACGCCTGCAATCCGATCGGCCCCTTCGGTCTGCTGAAAGAGGATCAACGCCTCGGAATAGAGACCGGTCCGGTAATGCTCGATCGCCCGGGACAACGGTGTGGATGGATTCGCCGTGGCAATCTTGGTGCAAAAGGGGAGCGGTGCGGTAATCAGAGCCGCAAACAGAAGAAGCTGGAAGAAGCAGCGCTTCATAAGGACCATATCCAAATCGCATAATTTCACTAATCAGGATTTAAGTTAGGCCCGCTTTTATATGATGTCAACAAGGCATAATTTGACAGTACGATGATGCTATGGTATTTTGCCATTGTTGACTTCATGTTGCCAACCTGAATACTGAGGTTGCCATGGTATTAATAGAACCCATTCTTCAGATCAAAGAAGTGGGGTTTTTTATTTGGGTTCTAACAAATGATATATTCACCCGGGGTCCCAGCAATTAATATTCAGGGGAGGTTAAGCGAATGCCTTTAATCACAATTACATACCGTTTCGGATGCGAAGGTCCGGCAATCGGAGAACTGGCGGCGGCCGGTTTGAATCTGAAACTTTACGACGATGCCCGTCTGGCAAACATGGCCCGCGAAATTGGTATATCAAACCCTGATCTGATCAACCTGGCTCAGAAGCCCCCTGGCATTTTGAACCAGATTCTGGACCGTAAATCTTCAGCGTATCTGGATGCAATGGAGACGGTTATTCACAGAATTGCGGAAAAAGGCGAGGGGGTTATCGTCGGCCACGCCAGCCAATTCCTGCTACAGGACTTTGGCTGCGCCTTCCACGTAAAACTACAGTCAAAGCCATCCACCCGGGTGCAGTGGATAATGGATCGCCAGCGTCTGGATCGGGCCACCGCCCGCACGCTCGTCAGAAACGCAGACGAACAGCAAAAAAGCTTTCTGCAATACGCGTTTAACATCGATGTGGATAACCCGAACGCTTACGATCTGGTTATCAATATGGAAAAAATAGGCCCCCAAGGCGCCGCCCAAATCATCATTGATTCGACTGCCATCGAAAATCTGGGTGAATGCAGCCTTGACGCCTATCAGGCCATGGAAAGGCTGGTGTTGGAGAAAAAAGTAAGGGCCGCCATCGTCGAAAACCATATTGACTTATCGACGTTGCACATCGCGGCCGAAGACGCCGAGTCGGTCAACATTTCCGGAATTGCTTCTTCAGAGGCGGATAAGAAGCGGCTGCCGGATATTCTGGCAGACATGCCTGAGGTCAGAACCTTTGATATCGACGTGTCGGTTTGGTCCCGGGTAGCCATCGGTTAGTGTCAGTCTAGATAAGAGCGGCGGCTTCGATTCGACTGAGCTCGTCGCAGGCCGGCTAAGGGACAGTCTGTCTGATCGGAAAAGAAACTGCGCAAAATCAAGGCAGTTTCAATCACTCATTCGCCGTTTCGTCCTCGTCCTCGTGCTCGTCCTCGAAGCTTTTGAGCCTCTAAGTATCGAGGACGAGGACGAGCACGAGTACGAGCACGATTTGAAATCCCTTTCTTGGGGTTAATATAGACGAAGAGCATAAGAAGATATAAATTCAACCTCTCAGCCGCTTGCAATAACGATTATCAAATAACAAATAACAATTTACTCCATCTCCTGGTACTTTTTGCGCCCTTCGCGGTAGAAGTCGTTGCCTTTGAAGTCGTTGACGACGACAGCTGGAAAATTCTCGACCACCAGTTCTCGAATAGCTTCGGTTCCCAGTTTTTCGTAGGCAACCACTTCGCTTTTTTTAATGGTTTTTGAAATCAGGGCACCGATCCCGCCGGTTGCCGCCAGATAAACCGCCCCGTATTTTTTTATGGCTTCAATGACGGCAGGACCTCTGGGACCCTCCCCGATCATTCCTTTGAGTCCGTTTCGGATTAGCATCGGAGCATAGGGATCCATGCGATAGCTGGTGGTCGGCCCGGCCGCGCCAATCACCTTACCGGGTTTGGGAGGTGTCGGTCCGACATAGTAAATGATTTGACCCTGCAACTCGATGGGCAGCTGGCCGCCTTGTTCCAGCAGTTCAACCAGCAACTTGTGGGCGGCATCCCGGGCTGAATAGATGATGCCGCTGATCAACACCCGATCTCCGATTTCAAGGGTCTGGAGCACTTCGTTCGTCAGCGGCGTCGACAGGTGAATCGCCTTTTTCAACGGTCGTCTCCCTAATTTTAGGCACTGCTGTCAATTTAGTTCGTTTTAGGCATTCGAATATTTTGTTACTTAAATGCCTATTTCTCGAAATCACATTATTATAGCGAAAGAATCGTTAAATAAAAGATTTTCGCCACCAAGACACCAAGACACGAAGTTTTTTATCAAAATTTTTTTTCTTTGTGTCTTTGTGCCTTTGTGGCAACTATCTCCGGCCAATCCGGGTCAGGCTGTAAGGATAAAAGGCAAAAAAATATCTTCAGCAAATCAAAACTATAGAACCTGCTCTTTGTGCCGGTGGCAGTGGCACTGCAGATTGACGGCCACCGGCAGGCTGCCGATGTGGGTTGGATAGGTTTCAATATGAACATCCAGGGCTGTGATTTTGCCGCCCAGGCCCTGGGGCCCGATCCCGAGACGGTTTATTTCTTCCAACAATTCTTCTTCAATTTGCGCGATCTGCGGGTCCGAATGCCGCTGACCAATGGGCCGCAGCAATGATTTTTTGGCAATAATCGCGGCCTTTTCCAGATTGCCGCCCAGCCCGACGCCGACAATCACCGGCGGGCAGGCATTGGCCCCGGCTCTCTCGACCCGTTCGATGACAAATTTTTTAACGCCTTCCAGCCCGGCCGAGGGCGGAAATAAAACGACCCGGCTCATGTTCTCGGCGCCAAATCCTTTGGTTGCCACCGCCAGTTTGAGTTTGTCGCCCGGTACGATTTCGATATGGGTGATGGCCGGAGTGTTGTCACCGAAATTTTCCCGCTTGATCGGATCCAGGGAAGATTTTCTGAGATAACCTTCCTGATAGCCCAGGCGCACGCCTTCATTGATGGCGTCTTCCAAACTGCCGCCCACCAGGTGAATATCCTGGCCCAGCTCAACAAAAACCACCGCCAGGCCGGTATCCTGGCACAACGGTATCCCTTCAGCGCAGGCAATCTCGGCATTTTTCAGAAATTGATCGAAAATGTCTTTTGCAACCGGCGATTCTTCCATGTCCTTTGCTTGCCGGATAGCCTTCAGCATATCATCGCCGAGAATCGTGTTGGATTCGATACACAGTCGTTTGACGGTGTTTGTAATTTCTGCTGTTGGAATTTGTCTGATTTCCTCGTTCATAAGGCTTTAAGCAATCTCCTGTTGATTTGAGTTATTGAATACCCAAACCGGAGTTTGCGCCCTTTTTTGTATTTCTGATATAATCTAAAAAAAAGCCCAGGGCGTCATCGATGTGTGTTCGAACCAGTTTTTCCAGTTCTTCCGCATCGGTTTTTTTCTTTCAAAGAGCTTTAAAATTTTTTTGTGCACCGCCAGTGCTTTCTTGAAATCCTGTTTGTGGTATTGAAATGATACAAAATACCACAGACGGTGCATCCTCAAGTTTTCCAGCAGCTCGATTAATAGATCGTTTTGGGAGGCCTTGATGAAGGTTTCATGAAAAACCTGGTGGTGGCTGTGATAGCGAGTGAGCTGGTTTTTGGCAACCGCCTGCTGCATGCCCGCGAACGCTTTTTGGATTTGTTTGAGCTCGGTCGGGGTGAGTTTGGCGTAGGCTTCCCGGGCCGCCAGGCCCTCCAGGGTTGCCCGGACCGGGAAATTTTCTTTGATATCTTTGGTGGTCACCGTCCTGACAAAGGCGCCCCGGCGGGGGATGATTTCCACCAGTCCTTTTTTTTCCAAGTCCCGAAACGCTTCGCGCAGGGGCGAACGGCTGACGTTGAAATGCTTCTGCAGATCTGCTTCGATCAGTTGATCGCCCTGTTTAAGGGAACCCTCCAGAATGGCATCGATCAATATTTGCGAGACCTGCTCTCCCAGAACCTGGGGCCTGAAATCCATGGCCTTGATTTTGCCGCTGTATTTGCTCATTAGGATATCTTTGCTTTTTTGAATGCATTAATTTAAAACCATTTCCTGACACCTCGAATGAAACTTCATTGAAGATAATAATTTTTGCCACGAAGACACGAAGACACGAAGAAAAAATATAGAGTGCTTGCCATGTAATGCACTTTGCTTGTACAGGTCATGTGGGAGCGCCTTGTAACCGAGATTAAAATCAATAGAATTCCTTTATTCGATGTTGGACGTTCGATGTTCGATGTTCATTTGTTTCTTTTAACGATCAAACTGGCCGCTTATCAAGCCAGAGGCAACGCTGAAAACTGACACCTGAAACCTGATAAAGCGCAGTCTCGAAATTTGATATTTGTCTTTGTGTTCTTCGTAATCTCTGTGGTTTAACTGTAATTCGATTCCGATTATTCCGGCGTAAAGTCTCCGGCTTTTGCCAAAGCCAAAAAGTGGGCCACATCTATTTCCTTGGGGCAGACAAATGAACATGCCTGGGACGAGTGGCACCGATAAAGCCCTTGGTCACTGTATAATGCTTTCATACGTGCATTCTTGGCTTTCTCCCGCGGGTCCATCATGCGGACGATCGTTGCCAGCATGGCATTGGGCCCCAGAAAATTGTTGCGACCGGCAATGCAGGCCGACACACAGCAAAAGCAATTGATGCATCGCGTCGCATTGACATAGTGATCCAGCGCTTTCGGATCTATGACGTATTCATGACCTTCTGCGGGGAGCGGTTCCGGATCGATGATATATGGTTTGACCTGATCGATGCGTTCATAGGCTTTCTCCAGATCGATTACCAGATCGCGCACAACCGGTGCCACGTCCAACGGCTCAATGATAAAGATCGTAGTACCGAAGTATGCGACGGCGTTTTCAACCAGGAGTTCACAGGCCAGCAACGGTTTGCCGTTGATGACCACCGAACAGCTGCCGCATTGGCCGTGTTCACAGGAGGAGCTCCAACTCAGGGTGGGATCCTGCTCCTCGTTAATCTTGCGGAAGAGATCCACAAATCGAAGAATGCGCCCGGCCTCGAGCTGGTAGGCCTGTATCCAACTCCTTTTTGCATCCGGATCGTATCGCCTTATTTTCAGCGTGATATCATATGTTGCTGCCAATTAATTCAATCTCCCAAAAGCAATCCTAGATTGGTTTTTAACTCAATTGGGATAGCAATTAAGGTTAAACCAAACTTAATCCTAACGTTGCGAAAATTTCTGGTCGTAGGGTGGGCTGTGCCCACCAAATAGCTCTGAATCAAACTGTCGAAGGTGGGCACAGCCCACCCTACAACTGATGCGGTTGTCTGCGCTTGTCCGCGGCTAATTATCAAAGTTTCTAATCGATTTAGGAGTACCTGAGCCAGAGTAGAACTAATACTTTCTTTCGATCAAACCAAAATGCTCGGAATGCTCTCCTCCGGCCACATAAATACTCATATCAACATTTCTTCGCCCAAATTCAATATTGCCAAACTCCCGCATCGAGGCCAGGGCATGGTAATTGAATTCATCCTGGCGATCCGGGTAGTCATCGCGATAGTGGGCGCCTCTCGATTCTTTTCGTTGCCGAGCCGATTCGGTTATGATCAAGGCCAGCTCCAGCAGATTGTCCAACTCCCAGCGCTGCACTAGTTCCTGATTCATGGTCAGACTTTTGCTGGACAGCGCCGTTTTTTCGGCGCGTTCTTTGAGCTCCTTGATTTCATCGGTCGCCGACTGCAACGTTTCTTCGGTTCTAAATACACCAACTTTTTCGGTCATCAGGGTCCGTAGTTCGTTTCGGATTTTTCCGATGTTATCTTTGCCGGTGGCCTCCAAATACCCCGTAAACCGTCTAAATGAAGCGACGCTGGAGCTACCCTCGGGCGCTGCCTTGCCGGCCGCTTTCAGAAATTGCAAGGCTTGACGGCCGACAAATTTACCCATGGTAATCAGTTCCAGTATCGAATTGGTGCCCAGCCGGTTGAAGCCGTGATAACTGGCCGCCGCGCATTCTCCCACGGCATACAATCCGACTACCTTTTGTCCGGTAGCTGTTTGAACCTGGCCGAACTCGTCGGTGGGAATTCCCCCCATATGATAATGGTTGCTGGGTCTGACCGGGCAAAGCTGGGTTTTGGGTTCAAGGTTGACATATTTTTTGAAAAATCCCGTGACTTCCGGAATCTGTTTTTCGTGCACCGATTGCGGCAAGTGGGTCAGGTCGATCCAGACATGGGGTATATTGTGGTCGGGATTTATAATTCCCCTTTCCTGGCGGATTTCGGATTCGATGGCCCGGGCCACAAGATCCCGCGGCGCCAGTTCTTTCATTTTGGGAGCGTAGCGCTCCATGAAGGGTTCGAGATCCTTGTTGCGCAGGATGCCGCCCACCGATCGCAGGGTTTCGCTGGCCAGAATACCGGGGCCCACAATCCCGGTGGGATGAAACTGAACCGCTTCGGGATCCATGACGGGAAGCCCCGCCTGCAGGGCGATTGCCAAACCGTCGCCGGTGTTCTGGCGGCAGTTGGTGGTGACTTTGAAAACCTGACCGCTGCCGCCGGTGGCAATTATGGTGGTTTTGGCCAGGATCCGCGCAAAGCGACCCTGGTTTTCCAAAAAAACGACCGCACCTAGACAACGGTTGTCGTTGATGATCAGTTCGGTGGCCAGGGTTTTGCTCAAAAATGATATGTCGCGTTTGATTGCCTCGCCCCAGGCCGTGTCCATGATGCCTTTGCCGGTTCGATCCGACTCGAAAACGGCGCGATAGGCCGAGGCTTTACCGAAATCGACCGTATGCCCGCCGAACGTGCGTTTGCTCAGTCGGCCGTCCGGATTGCGTGAAAAATGCATGCCCCGGTTTTCCAGCCAGATGATTTCATCCCAGGATGCCTCGCTGATTTTTTTGATTACATTCTGGTCAGCGGTGCAGTCGGAGCCTTTCCAGGTATCGAACATGTGAAAAACAGGCCGGTCCACCGGATCCCTCGGATCAACCGCGGCTAATCCACCCTGGGCGGTCGAAGTATGAGACTTCTGGGGATGCGCACCTTTGGTGATTGCCAGGACCCGGGTCTCGGGTCTTTTTTCAAGCACTTCGACCGCGCTGCGGAAACCGGCTCCTCCCGTGCCGATCACCAGCAGGTCGCAATGTATCGTTGAATGGATTTTTAGTGCATTGTTCATGGTGCACTAGGTGTCAGGTTTCAGGTTTCAGGTTTCAGAGAACAGAGGACAGAGGGCAGAGGACAGACCCGTTCACCCTACTACCCTCCTATGAAACTACAAAAAATGACGAATGAAAAATGAATAATGACGAATGATGGAATCGCTTCGCTCTGTCTTTTAAAAATAGACAGAATACATTATTCGATGTTCGATGTTGGACGTTCGATGTTCTACGTTCATTAGTTTCTTTTATTGATCATACAGGCTGTCCTTTAGCCGGAGGCAGCGCTCTTGTGAAACCACAATAAATGACGAATGACGAATGTCGATTGACGCATGATAGAATCGCTTCAGGCTTGGGGCTACGTTCTGCGAGCTACGAACCCACAGGTCGCTCTTTGGGCTTCTCTTTCAGCTACGACCCAACACGTCGAGCTACGACCCGACAAGCCGCTCAGTCATTTTAAAATCGACAGAATACAATATTCGATGTTCGATGTTGGACGTTCGATGTTCTACGTTCATTATTTTGTTTTTCGATTGAACTAATCCGCACTTGGCAGAACACCTGACACCTGACACCTGACACCCGAAACCTTCTTTACCGTCAGCATACTTTCATAAAATCATGCCTATGGACTTGGCTACAGGATCACCACCAACCTCAACCCGATCCAGCCAAATACAGCCAGCACCCCCCAAATAACCACAGCGCATATCCGTTGCAGCAATCGGGAATTCAGATAGTCCTTGACAATGGACAAAAGCCCGTAACCTCCGTGTAACAGTACCGCCAAAATCAAGGTCACATCGACTAATTTGATAAAGTTGTTTTGCATTCTGGCTATCACAACCCCGGCATCGTGGCCGACCGCCCGGTTTAAATGCATGAAGATCAGGTGGGCCGGAATCATGATCAGCAAAAAGACACCGCTGATACGCTGCAGTTTCCAGTTCCATGAAATTGCCGCATACCGAAATTTGTGAGCCACCAGGTAAACCAGACTCAGGGCCGCCACGAGCATGGCCAGCCAGAATACCAGGGCCGATACATTTTGGTTTCCCGCAACCATCAAAAAGCCCAGAAAAATTGCGTAGACAATCGAGAGGCAAAATAGCCATTTGATGACGGCATCGTCTTTACGATTCCCAAAGCTCTCGTAGAGAATCAAGCGACCGCCATTCAAGGCATGGAAGATGACCGGTATTGCCAGGAGCCACTCCAAAAACATTAAAAATGGCGAACCGAAAATCTCCATTTTGGCATTGAAACGAAGCGGCGTTTCCAATAGGGACAAGATGTAGACATGCAGACAAACATAAAAAATCAGCACCATACCGCTTAGGCGATGGGCCCAGGCAATCAAGTAAGGCCATCCGCGTGTCTTGACATAGTGCGAGACGACTGGCAGCTGCTCCAGCTGGCGGATTATAAAATTATCTGTTTTTGCGGCAATGGGATGGGTGGTTCCCACGGAGTACCTCCGGGTGGAAATCCTTACTTTGTCAAATTGAAAAATATTGTCGACTATCGACTATATATAATTGACAATTTGCCTTGTCAAGGATACGCTGGCATGCATCATCCCGGGACCTGGGACATAAAAGCGCCCAGCCTGATGAAAAGAAGTTGTGCCAGATCTATGCAATATCAATTTCCTAACAACTCATTTGCCATTTCGTCCTCGTGCTCGTCCTCGAAGCTTTGGAGCCACTCAGTATCGAGTACGAGCACGAATCAAAGACCCTGTATTGGAGTTACATTAAAGTAGCGGCGGGGTTTATCCCCGCCAAGAGCTTGGCGACTCTCACCGAAAAACTCACTAGGCCGACTCGTTGGTGGAAAACGGCGGTACCCGCCGTTTAGGCGGGGATAAACCCCATAAGCGCTTAAATAAGATATACTATATAGATTGATATAATACATCAACTTGTAATTTTCGCTTACGCGCGTTTTCCATTAATGACCTCCTTATGCGAGGCCAATACTTTAAAGCATGTGGCA
>Ga0209367_1002446_pt1 | contig 24533 bp, 19 predicted proteins | sample WorMetLIZISLAND2_FD_187412 | JGI IMG/M metagenome (GOLD analysis project Ga0209367, IMG submission 187412) | Marine gutless worms symbiont microbial communities from Max Planck institute for Marine Microbiology, Germany - Olavius geniculatus... ... | reverse complement strand
ATCCAAGGTCATTGAATTTGGCGCCAATTGAAAGCCAGTGTACAATTAGTATTAATGATTAATAGTAACCTAGGCCCTATCTCGCACCGTTACTGAGATACAGCGACTTATTGGCCAAAAATCGCAAATACTGCCCACCACCTCTCATTTAGTGCCCTCGTTCTGGGTGACTCCCTTCAAATTTATGGAAAAGTTTTACGGTTCCTGACACTAGTGTCTTCCAGGCAGCCAACGGTGAAGATTTGGTGATTATAGCTTGCAGCACTTTTGACTGATCCACCCGTGTGAAAGACAGACGGACGGACACAATTGCGATGGCTAAGACGCACTGAAAGTAGTAGCTGTATAGCGCGTAAAAAAAACAAACAAAAGTCAGCAAAAAAATGTTATGTCAAAATAAAGTCAAGACACACCTGTCACGTGGATCAGTCAAACAATTCTGATGGTTAGTAGCGAGAATGTTCAAATTTGGAATAGAAAAAACTGCAGCACAAACATAGCAATAAACACCATTAGTAATGACAAAATTTTACGTAGACTAGCCTTTAACATTGCAAAAATGTTTCTGTTCCATTTTACATGTCAATACCTCTAAAGTATTTGTAATGAACCCTGTATATTTGCAAAAACAACGTGGATAAACAGACATTGGCAGAGAGAAACATTGTCAGACATCATAAAAACACAATGTTTCTGACAGCACCTAATGGTGGTGAAGACAAAACAATGTAAAAAAAATTAAAGCTTAGTGGACGTTTGTAGTTTTTACATGTGAAAGCAGCTACTGCTTTCAGCGCATCTTAGCCATTGCAATCCTGTCTGTCTGTCTGTCACACGGGTAAATCAGTCAAAAACGGTCCAAGCTAGAATCACCGAATCTTCACCGTCGGCTGCCTGGAAGACTCTAGTTTCAGGGACCATAAAGCTTTTCCATAAATTTGAAGGGGATCACCCCGAACGAGGGCGCTAAATGAGAGGGGGTGGGAAAAGTTTGCGATTTTGGCCAATAAGTCGCTGTATCTCAGTAACGGTGCGAGATAGGGCCTAAGTTACAATTAATCACTAATAGAAAGTCGTACACTGGCTCTCAATTGCCACCGAATTCAATGACTTTGGATGACCTTGAACGCCAAAATAGGGGGTTTTATGGATTTTTTGGTGATTTTGGGCTGTGAGACACATTTAAAGAGCAAATTGCGCCGAAACCAATTGAGACAGACATGGAAAAGCTGCACATGCAATTTTCAGCATTGAACGTAGATTTTGTCAGTCCAAGTCTCGATTTTCTAGGTTCAAGAAAACCTGCGCACGAGGGCATCAAAGAGTGGTACCCCCTAAAAGTCGTTGTCTTACTGTTGTCAACAAGTCTATTGTGCAATCTTCGGCTGCAACGCACACTCCAAGAATGAATTGTGACGAAATGGCTGGAGATAGTGACAGTTTGTGAATAGGAACTGCCATAGGGTTTTGCGTGTCTTGTGAACATTAGCTCAAATTTCTTGTTCACAGAAATAACATCCCTCAGTGGCTTGGCAGTGTAACGGTAATGTGCCAAACTTTTAAACCCTGAGGTTGCAGGTTCGAATCCGAGTCGGAGCACTGCCATGTAATGACCTTGGGCAAATTGTTCAGACATGTGCCTCTGTTCACCAAGCAGTACAAATTGGTACCGGCTTCACTGCTGGCAAGGTTACGGCAGTAATAATCGGAGGTCTGGCCCTCCTCCCATATACAAGGCAGGGACGGAATTGCCTGTATCGAGTGGCAGGTAATACTGTGTGATCCCCATATGGCAGGCGAGGCGTCTGCAGCACACTGCTGGCTTGGGGCCTTGGAAACGGAGATGAGCACCGCTCACATCGGTCACAGAGCTGAGAGAGGGCGTGTTAACTATCGGTGATTTAACCTTTAGCCTCCCACCCAACACAGGTAAACACACCCTGCCTTAACTCCAGCCAGACAAGACAGTAGTCAATTTACCCACCCTAAAAGGAAAAAAGGCTCAGTTGACGTGTGAATAGTTATTTACAAAGACGATTAAAAGTGATGACACACTGGCCGGTTTCAGGTGCCGGTCTCTGGTACCAGTCAACTGGTAGCATAAACTGGTCGGTATGTCATACTTTTCTAGTGCCAGAAACTGGCGTCAGATAAAGCGTCAGATAAAGCATGTTCAGTTTCGCGACGGAAACCGGCTGGAAAGCTGAACTGTGATTGGTCAGTCTGAGCAGATGACAGCACTGCTCGTTTGTTTGTAAACAAAAATAAAAGATGAAGTGAAGTGAAGAAAGTTTTTTTCAACTCAGAGTATAATGCAAAAAAACGAATTTCTGTAAAATCGGAATCCATCTTTGTTTTTTCTGCCGGTATCATTTGCCGGCTAAGTCTGTCATGGTGTCACCAGACAACAGGTGCCTGTTTCCGGCGCCAGAAACAGGTGTCTGTTTCTGGCCAACGTGTCATCAACTTTACTTGTCACAGACAGTCACCCATTCCGGTATTAAGTCAGCCTGACACAGGGCAACTATGTTGTCTAGACACAACGAATTATCCATTACACCACTGAGAGACATAGATAGGCACTGGCACTCACATTGTGACGGTTTAACTTGAATCTGCTGGCCACCGAGAAACGACAGAAGAGCCATGACAGAGTAGATTGGTTTGCGGATGAACTGAACATGAGGTGGATCAGTGGAGTTGACCTGAAAACGAGCGAGCAATGTTCGCTGACTGAATGGAAATGGATGATAGCTCAGAAATGCATTGTCATTACTCAACAGTCGATAGTTAATACCCAAGCTCGGCAGCTGCATCTGATGCTCTACAATTGTCTGCAGAAACAGACAAACAACAGCACCTCTGAAGACATGACCTAAGTGCCAGAGAACTCTGACTTTTATTATTACACTTTGACAGCTCTGGAAATTTTCCTAAGATGTTCCTAACATCTTTATAAGTTTAGGACTTCATAAGACTTTTGCCATCTGAATTTTTGCCATTTGTAAGATTTTTGCCATCTGAATTTACAACTTCCGCCTTGTGACTTATCATAAATCATTGCTCACAAGAGTATCACAACTTTGTCATAATACATTTTCAAATCAGTATCGTCACAAGACTACAATATGCATTGTTATAAAATAAATCAGATAATCCTTTTAGGATGTTTCGTAAATGCTCACCTTAACAGCCATTGCAGCATATGTAGCATCAGCCTGCCACCATCGTGACACATGCCAAGATACCACCGGATCAGCCTCACTGTCCATAAACCACAGATCAAGTAATAAAGTCACAATTTGGCACCAAAATTGAATTCTAAAAGCCAACAGTTTTATATCATAATAACACGATCAACTTCAATGCCCAGACATCACACATCACAAACTTAGTACCTTCAAAATCACAATGAAATCATGATTCTAAAACAAAAAAAATCAAATAGGAACAAAACGAAGATCAAAACCACGTACTCGTTGTATAGATTCTTTGTCAGAAGTGACGGAAAATGAGATTTTAGCAGAGAGATGAAATGCTGCTCCTTACGAAATATTTCCAGCGTGTTATTAGGACCAAAACCCTGCAACATTATCACACTTCATACTGCAAACTAAAGACGAACATAAACATTTTTGTACAGTAAACATACTAATAAAATACTTCTGACTCAATTCAATCAAATAAAGTTAACGGCAACTGAAATGGGCCAACTGTTCCAGAGTTATCCAAAATTAGGTTGGGTCCCCAAAAGCCGACTTTTAGTGAGAATTGAAAAAATACTTTCACAAGTTATGTGCTCTTTACATCACACGAATGCCTTGATACTTTTACTAACAAACAATTACTAATTTACAAACATAGACAGGTATAGAAAATAAAATGCACGTACCTGTCTGAGATTCGCTAATGGCACATAAGCACTGATATTCAGCCATATACTAACCAATGCTGCAAGATCAGATATTCTGGACCAATACATTACCAGATTACATTACGTTTATTATTCAACATATCTTAATGAACTACACATGAAATACATAATTAAACACATAATACTCGCATATTGTTGCCAGCACAGTACTCCAAACCCACACATAACCCAAAATCACACAAAACAGTCAATACTACACCTTTTTGTGAACAGATATGAAGTCAAGAGGGATATCTTTTCTGCCAGTGAAATAGTTGATGCCATTCTGCAGGTGGTCCAACAAAGCCCAGCAGTAGGAAGTCTGTGTGTCTACCACATCCTGGCACGCACCTCCTGGACCTCCCAGCTTCAGCAGTGGACTTGACTTCTTCAGCCCAAATGCTATAGCATCGTAGTAACTGAGAAATCCTACAGCATAATGAATGCAACATTGAAACCTTGTAGTCATCAGTAGTACACAAAATGAAAGCTAAATCTGAATGAAACACATGATACAAGATGACACAATAAATACATTGCACTAAATCCATTCCACTCAAAAACTCTATACTGGAGTAACTGCAGACAAGCAAGCACTAGAGCTAAAAAATATAAACAATAACAAAATTTTAGTTGTTAAAATTTTCATTGAAATCATGCATATAAAACCATCTGAAATCATCTCAATCATATGAATTTTTTTCCAGGAAAAAGCCAAGATTTTGGTCTGCCTATAGAAATGGGTTAAAATGCACTAAATAATTGTGTCTCAGTGCAAGCGTACTTCTAAGTGCATACTGCTTGCTTACAGCTCAATAACTAAATCTGCTAAACAAGGAACTGCATTGTTTTTAACAAACTGATGATTAATTAACTGCAATTAATGATGAATTAATTTTATTTTTTCTAAAGTTAACTACTACTACTACTAATCAAAATAAAGAATGTAATTACTTTACGTATTTATGAAAAGTAATTTGCATTTTCACATGCCACCAGTTCTGCAACAACATAAAAACAGAAACCAGTTAGGAATCACATACCTTTTATTGTCATGTTCAGACCATCGAAATGTCTCATCTTTGGTTCATTCCATGACTCAAAATTCCACTTGGACACGTACTCTTCACCAAACTGTTCTGTCAAATCAAATCACATTAGAAATGTGCCATATTTAAATTTTGTGTTGTCAAGCATACATACCACTGGTTTTCTACAGTCCACATCAAATAATAAAACATTAACTTCAATGCACACAAATGAAAAAAGTATATATAAACATTAAAAATAAAAAAAGAGTTCAATCTGCAGTATCTGCTGGAAATGAAAGTGTATGATAAAAAACCAAAACTAGAGCTAAAAGTACAGTACAAATGTGTGAAAATCTACCAAATCCGGACTAAATCTAAACCTAACCAGACTTAGCAGAGACATATCTAATACACGACTCAATCACATGCACAGTTTGCATGCTGTGACTGGAAACCACAAGCAGTCAAAGTTCAGACAGTTGTCAACTTAATTCACATCGAACAATGTCTTATTTTGTACATTTCTTTTGACTAAGCACAAGATCGAGGGCAAAAGTACAAAACAACACATACACAAAAATGCTATATTTAAAAGGCAATAAAACATACAAACAAGTATATAATGAAAAGCAAAAGTCTAAAAATTACACGCAAGAACTAGATACCATGCATGATCGTAGCTTTCAAAGCTGGCAAATACAATGGCCTCTTAGTTTACACCATAACTCCTAATGTTAAAGAATCCTAAATAATCCCGAATCAATAATAAAATATTAATCACCGCCAAAGACTAATCACATCTTTCTTGAACCATGCCCAACCCATCACGTAAAATGTTAATTAAAATTAGTTGATAACTTTTCAAGGTATCTTGCACACAAATGGACAGATCCATAAATATCACTCCTCACCTGAAATAACAGTAGTAATAAAACAAACCAATATATCTAGATGCAAGCTGGAAGGCCAGATCAGCAAACAACATAATCTGAAAATGATCTTCTAGGTCAGTAAAATAACCCGAAGGATTGCCCATCATCTCAAAACCAGGCATCAGATTCAAATCATGAAGCATTTGAATTATGCCATCGAGACATGTAAAATTGAAGATCAACTGGTTGTCAGATGTTCTGCGCAAAGCAAACCACAGCAGTTCTTTGTATGTCATATTTTCATTTGTTTCACATTACGAGAAATATTGGCCTTATATCCTTACTTGTAATTAAATTTCTAATTTATCAGTCGTCAGCAAAATTTAATGCAAATCAATAAAACTCTGTATTGGAAAGTATTCTCTATCCAGAAACCACACATTATCCAACCATAAACATGCAGCTAAGCTGATTTTTAGTACAATAGTCACAAACTAAGAAAAATGTTTGAAACAAAACTTAGTGACTGAATGTGATAATAAATTCAGTAAACGTTCAAAAACATGGCAGTTTTCAGTTCTTACCGTGACTGCACTGTGACAGCATTGAGCAGCCAATGAATGCGTATCTGGCGAATGCCGGGAGATGGCACAGCAGATATCAGTGCAAAATTACGCCGATTACATTCACTCAGAATCCATAAGCAAGCATCTTGATGTGGATCAGGAGGGCTGCACAAACACACAACACAATACATCTCTTGCAATCACTGATCATATCTACTAATGACTACCACAATGACAGGTGCATAAAATATTAACGTTTGCAAACCTCATACAAATAATATAAATGACTATATGTCTATCACAAGTCAAAGATTATATCTGCCGTGAAAATTCACGGCAGATAGTCATAATTGACTACTTATTTTCCGTGAATTTTCACGGAAGCATCTTTTTACTTTTGGATATATGCCGTGAAAATTTATGTACGGAAACGTATATATTGAAACTGAGAAATAAGTGAATAATCAAACAATTAGGGCCTAACAATAACAATTAGGTATGGTGAAAAATTTGCAGGTTGAAGAAGCTTAACTTGATTCTCTCACTGCATTGCTGCCAACCTTACACAATGTATCTGGTAGTTACTTTAGGCAAGATGGAAATTTCAATGCTGTTTTGTTGCAAATCGTCTGCCACGGTCACGAGTCTGACTGATTTGCAAAATTCTTTTGCTGCCAATGTCTGTGCAAAAATATAGACAAAAATTTAGTGCCATGTTTTTGACTCATTGCGTATAGTTTATACATTTTAGAAATACATCAGCTGAAAAGCCACAGCTGCTTACCAGTGATGTGATCAAAAGTTGCTAACTTACTATTATTGCTTGTACAATCTGATAATACTGTACTAAATAGCACTGGCAATCATTTTACAATACTTTATTTTGATGCAAATTCACAGCAGATAGGACTATTTATTTTCAACAAATTTTCACGGCAGATAACCATTTCATGCTAGCTTCCGTGAAAATTCACAGCAGATAGCGAAAATCAACTACTTATTTTCCATAAATTGGAACGTGTGAAAATGACGGGACCGGCCTTTTATCGTTGATGGTGTTTGACGATGTTTGACGGTAATTAGTACAGATAAATAACCCACACAATACTATAGCCTACTAATATGATAAACAAACCTACAAGAAACATATTCCACTCATTTTTCAATCGAATTTTTTCATACAACGATTAAACAAGTGAAGTTTTAGATCGAAAATTGTTAAAATCCGCCATCATTCACTGTAGCAAAGTGCAATGGTATCTCGTGTGTACTAAAGTAGTTCGACACGTTAGAGCTGTGCTGTTTTGAATAATTTATTACTGAAGTACACTTTCCCAACCAAGTTATTATGTTCTAGTGAAACAATTTATCACATTTTTATTTCCCTGGGAAGGGGGCGCTGCCCCCTCCCCAGACTCCACTGCCATTTTGTGGTTAAGGTAGTAATTTTGATAGCAGTTGTGCATAACTGTGCATAGGTCACTGATCCCGTTTACTTCTTTGAGCACATGACAAAATGGCTAGCATCAATGAAAAAAACGGGACCAAGAAGTAATAACTAACGACAATTGCATTAGTAATTATACTAACAGCAAAATAAAATGACAAAGTGAAATGTGTTAAAATCACAAAAAAATATTTGTTAAAATGCAATGAAACTCGCAAGTTAAGTGGAACTATTTTTTTTCACACAACTACACATAGCGGTGGATCGGTTTGTTTCCGGTCCCGTCATCTTTACTCTAGCCCATAAATTTTCACAGCAGATAACACCTTGCATTATAAGTTCACCAGTGTGTCAAGAATGTGACATGATTAATTTAGATCCATTATAATAAGTAACGGTGTCAGTAGAGTAAGTGTGACAAAGTACCAGTGGAGATTTCAGCAACACATATATGCTTTCATATCGTGTAGATTTAAAGCAATACTTTATTTACCGTATGTTAGCAAAACCAACACACCTCAAACCAGTATTCGTCCAAAATTGCAGAACAGGTCCAACGACCACAGACGGTTCAACAGCAAAATATGTCCGCGTTTTGTTCTTATAAATATAAACATCACTTAAATTAGTGTATGTACGAGTAGCATAATTACAACAAGCAGCTACAATATATGAATAACTGATAAACACTGCAGCTAATCTTAACATAATCCGATCAAACGATGGTTAAAGAAATGTAAACATAAACAATTGAATAGCTAATCTGCAGAATATTGTCGCGTAATTAGGGCTGTGCCGAATACTCGATTATTTCTGTTACTCGAGTAACGACGAATACAAATTATAACCTTTTATTATTCAAATACTCGAATAAAAACGCTTTTTTAAAAAATGCGAGGAATATGCAGTCATCAAAAAATACATGCTGTCACTAGGAGCGTAATCGATTTAGCAAAAACCGAAACCGGTTTCCTTTCAGCCTTTCAGGGTAGAGTACTAGAGTTTTCGGCAATCGATTAAGCCGGTTTCGCGAAACCGGGGTTAATTTTTGAAACCGACTCTGTAGCAGGTTTCGTTGGCAAAACCAGAAGCCGTTTGCTTATTGCTGTTTTGTTTACTTGTAGTTGAATTGTTATCACGTACAGGAATAAAGCTTCAACAGTAAAATGAATTTATTTTTTCAGTAGTAAATAACACTTCGTGCACACAAATATTTACGATGAAGTTGCGTGGTACATTGCTCGCCATGTTGTTTGTTTACAATCCTACCGTCCTACAGAAACGGTTTGGTGCAATCGATTTACACAGCAAAACCCAAAACGGAAACTGGTTTCGGTTTTTCTAAATCGATTACGGCCTTAGTCTGATCTTCGATACCAAATTACGTTTGTTTACACATTTCTTTTTTTCGCACGTCACTAAATTGTTATGAATAAGTCTCTTCCGGTTAATTGCCGTTTCGTTGTGGGTGTTGTTTGTTTTGTTTGCTGGGATTTATCGTACAACATCTGGCACAATGATAATTTATAAGGATCTTTTTACCGGTATGTGTTGTCTTTGTACTCTTCCTGGTTTACTTTGTACAAGTTATTTCCGCGTCTAGCAGTTTTACGCAGTTTTGATGATGGCAGTTGAATACTGGTTGGCCCACTATTATTGTACGCTAGTTGCTGGATCTGGATCTGGATAGTTAGTCGGCAGGGCCCCAGGACTGGGACATCACACCGACGGGGTGATGACTATGGTGCAGCATGACTGGACAGTCGGCTCTGCAATAGTGCTAAAGAGCCGGCTGACACGACGGACTGAGGCAAAATGTTGCTTTGTATTATTGTTGACATCTGTGATTTGAATTGTTTTAGGTGATGAACTGTTTTCTGATTCATTTCCGCTGCAGCTTGTTGATGGTGTTGTGTACAAAGTGAAGGGAAAGGTAAGTTGTAACTTTATTGGAGTGATTACACTCCCTGTCTTGTAGTACCAAAACAAGTCAAATTCCTGTATGCTGTTGTCTCGTACAGGGCCAAAGTTTTGGGAGATGAATACTGAAAAAACTGAGATTTATGCTGCTAGAATAGTGGCAGCATATTCTCTTTTTTCAGACAAGCATTCGGTAAAAATATATATTATAGCTGCCACCCCAGATTACTTCAGAAGTGATTGAAATAGGTAGAATTAGTGTTGTTACGCATGTTTCAGACTAGTTTAATAATGGGAAACTGCAGATAACTGACTATTGAGACCCTAGAACAAGTTAAATTTTCACCGCCTCTAGAGAGCCGACAGTCGGCGCTCTAGGCTGTCCTAGAGGGCCGACAGTCGGCCCTCTAGCTAGAGAGCCGGTAGTCGGCTTTAGGTGCAATACTACCTGTCTGCAGTCAAAATTAACAGAAAAAGTGGGCGATTTTTGCTATCTGATATGAATCTTCTGAGCTTGCTGTTGCTATTCAGTAATGTAGATAAACGGATGCAGGAACTAAAAGTCTCTATATCCGTATCACGGTATAATAAATTATACTAATAATCTAATCATTTTTTTCGATATATTCTGATCTGTCTCCAGTTCCGGCTAATTCAGCGGTCCAATCATACATAACTTCTTGTGCCTAAAATCTATCAAGCCGCACCTTAAATAAATCAACAGACTGTACGTCAACTACCCAGTTAGGTAAGCTATTCCAGATATTCACAATACGTGCTGAGAAAAAATGTTTTCTGAAATTGTGAATAAATGTTTGGTTATGCAATTTAAATTTGTTACCTCTAGTTACTGAACTCTTATTGAAATGTAATCTAGGTGCGACTTTTTTGTCATAAATACCATTCGCAATTTTAAAATCCTCAATCATGTCACCACGTAATCTTCTGTATTTAAGTGTATGCAACTTTTAAGATATCAAATGCTCTTTGCATGGCAACTTTCGTAAGGTAATAACGAGTTTGGTAGCTCTCTATTGTTAGTAATGTTAAAATTTCATAGTCCTAATTTCATGTATCTGCTATAATACTAATATTATAATCTAGTCCTAGAGGGCCGGCAGTCGGCTTTAGGTGCAATGCTACCTTCCTGCTGTGAAAATTAACAAGTGGGCGATTTTTGCTATCTGCTCTGAATCTTCTGAGCTTGCTGTTGCCATTGCTAGTAATTTTAAAATTTCATAGGCCTACTTTCATGTATCTGCTATAATACCAATATTCTAATCAAGTGCTTTCTTATTAACCTCGTATTCATTTCCTGTACCAATTTTATTGACAATATGCAGCATGTCTGTACAATGGTTGATATTTTATTATTATTTTGTGGCACATATAATTGATGATTCTATTATTATTTAGCTGTGGCTTGCTGTGGTTGCAATAAATTGCAATGTCTTACCACGTAAATTATTACACTTTGAAAGAAAGAACTAATGAAAAACCAACAGTGACATCATATTATATCACTTATGTTATAATAATCAAGGAGCACCATAGCATATCATATAGCAGACAAAATCAGTAATACAGGGTGGGCCAAATAAAACCGGACCTGTTTGAGCATTAATAAATTAGCGACGGTTAGTAATAGAAAGGTGTGTGATACGTCAAAAGTTTCAGAATGTTGTAGAGAATAATCGACAAACTCGCATAACGGTGCATTTAAATATATTCTTTGCCTAATTTGCATAAATCGTCATCACCACTGAAATTATGCTGAATTTGATATTAGTAATGCATGGATTAAACTCAGTTTTTATTCATCATACAGTAAAACACAAACAATAGGCTAATTAACGCGCACGCGTTTAATTTAGACGAAATTCCACATGAGCACCATGTGCCTTGATAACCATCCCCAGTCGCTTTGGCAACTGATCGATTGCTCTGTTTAATGTGCCTTGGCTCAGTTTGAGCCCAACAGTTGATTAGCACGCGTTTCAGCTGGTCAATGTCTGAAATTTTATGACGATACACCATCTGTTGCAACGCCCCCCACACCGAATAGTCCACAGGATTGAGGTCTGGATTATTCGGCGGCCAGTTTTCCGGTTCAATGAACTCGGGCACACAGGAGCGCAGGTAAGCAACAGTGTGCCGTGAATGGTGAGCTGGCGCTCCGTCCTGCTGAAACAAGAAGTCGTCATTCGATAAACGGCGAATGTCCGGCAGTAAGCCTCGTTCGAGTACGTTATCACAGTAATAGACACTGTTTATCTTCGCACCTGGCTGTACAAACACAAGATCGGTTTTACCAAGTTTTGAAACGGCGACAGAAACCATAACGCTTTGTGAGAAGTGTTTACGCCCTTTCAGTAAATGCTTGGCAGACACGTCTCTCTTCAACTTGACGTCAGCATACAGACGATCATTTTGTGGGTTTGATTGAGTTTGAGCAGTAAATACTTTTTCGTCAGAAAACCATGTTCGATAGAGTTTTTGCTTTGTCAGACGTTTTTTCAGCTGTTTACAGGCAATAAGTCTCTTGCAAGCGTCAGCATCCGACAGCACTTGCACCTCGCGGCGTCGAAATGTTTTCAGATGGAGATCTCTTTTAGCTATGCGGCGAATGGACGATTGTGAAATACCTGTCTTGCGCTTGATTTCTCTGGGACTCTTGGTTGTGCCAGGATAATCTTCTTGGCTACATATCAGGTCCCGAACAGTTTGAATGTTTGCTGCCATTCTCGTTGACCGCAGTCGACTGCTACCTTTTTTCGATCAGTGTTTCCGGTCTTGTCGATCTGCTTAATAAAATTGTATAAAGTGCTTTTCTTCCATTTCCGTGAAGGAAATTTTCGCATTAGTCTAAATGCACCCCAACCCTTTTCTGTTCTTAATGTTTTGATTAAAATCTTGTCTTCGTTTGTTAAAGGCGCCATGTTTATCAACATAAATGACGTCACAAATGACGCTCATGCGTTTACAAAGAATATTTAAGAACAGCGTTAAAATTGATTACTAATTTGTAGCCAGTCTTTTTCTCTATTGTTTCCTGAAAAAAATGGCATTATTATCACATCTATATCTCATTGCTATGAAAAGTTATTAGCGCTCAAACAGGTCCGGTTTTTTTTGGCCCACCGTGTACATTACATCTTCAAAAATAGAGCAAAGCAAGACTAAACCTAAGCCATTTAGTCAACAAAGAGCACAAAATATTCAATTAACTATTGAATAACATTGTTGCACTAACTAAATATCACAATGACTTGCTGTTTGCATGCATTATATCACTTATGTTAGCATAATCACGGAGCCTGATTGTCTAGAGCATCGACTATAATAAGTCACCAAAGAGCACAAAATAGTTCAGTAACTACCAAACAACATTCTTATACTAACTGAATTTCAAGAAAGACCTGTTTGCATGCAAATCTGGTGCATCATATAGCAGACAAAATCAATAATACTTTACAACTCCAAAAAATTGTCTGCACCTGTGCCAACTTGATCCAGTACATCAGATCTTGCTTTGACCAATAACTTGGCTCTGCACTAACTAAATCTCACAACGACTTATGTTTGTATGCATGCATATAGTACACAAAATCAATAACACTTTGCAACACCAAGAATACGGCAAAGCAAGACTAAACCTAAGTCGCTTAGTCGCCAATAACTGAATATCACAATGACTTTTGTTTGCATGCAGCGCAGAACCAAAATTTCCCTTTTGGTGTATAGTCTGCTTTTAGACCACAACACTTTCTGTGATACCACCCCAAACACGAATCACAGCCAATGCTGTTCTCACGAGCGTTGCACGTAAGTGCACTTACGTGCAGGACATGGTCAAAACTTTTGCCTACGTTTCACTTTTACAACGTGCTTAACACAAAGCCATGCTTCACTAGTGAAATATTTCTCCAAGCTGTCAATGCAGACAACATCGTCAACACATGCTAGGCTGTACTTCAACCTCACACTCTTCAATCAAAGACCCAGCTAAAGCTTTAGCTTTCGCTTCGTCAGCAACAAACCAACTAAGCATAATATCATCCTTTTCAGCAGCATTCAGTTTGGTGAAAGGTGCTAGCTTACTTTTTTGACTGCTTTTCTCTTTTGCCTTACGCAAGCCTATTACAGTAAGGTCTGCACCTTTTGGCCGCCCTCGACATCGCTTAGCTGGTGGCATGATAATCGACCCAAAGTCAACGGCACGTTGTCCTGCATTACTTTCATTTGCACTGCTGCTTGGTTGCATCAACTCCTGGCTGTAGGTTTCTCCTTCTGCAGCTAATAAGTCGGCAAGAATGTTTGGCTGCATTTCACTTTGATCCAGTACATCAGTTCCTGCTTCGACTGCTAACTCGGCTCTGCTGTCTCCATTCTTGCCAGTCTGCTCCGATACATCGGTTCCTCCTTCATTATGCACAGTTATCACTGCAACATCTTCATTTTTGCTCCATGCATCCATACGCTGCTGTAGAACAGACATGCACTGTTCATGCACTGCCGTCCCTGGTTCAGAGCACAGAGAAGCAATAGTGTTTGACAAAGCCTTTGCTTTTCTGTACTTTTCTGCCTGTGAGAGAACTGCAGAGGTGTGTGGAGTGCTAATATGCGCAACTCCTGTCACATTATTTCCACCTTGCTGTTGCTTGCCAATGCAATGATGAACATACTCAGTTCAGTTGCATGGTAGCCGCATGGTTGAGAGAGAATGACAAGCACACTGCAAAGGCGTCTTGTGCAAGTTCGGAGAGTTTTCGAACTCATACACAGATGCAGCAACATCTGAGGCAGCTGAACGTTTTAGTTTCTGAGATGCGACGTACTGTGCTTGCACCCACTTAAATGCATAGGGAGTGAGGTTTTCCTACTACAGCGCCAGCTGGTTGTCATTTCCAACTGTTGGCCGCTTGGTGCACATCATTAATGCTTTGTGCATCCGTTCATTTCTCAGGACTACTATAACTTGCATGACCTCAGTGAAAAATCGCTGTAGACGTGAATGTCGTGTACAAACTGTCTTTATCTTCTGATTAATCGACTCTAGCCAATTATTTGTCGTCTCACCAAGCGTGAAGTGCTGGGCCTTCAGCCCCTCTACCCATTCGGAACGTATTGGATGCCAAGACTTGGTTATATAGTCCACCACAGTAAGGCAGCCAGTTGCCTGCAAGTGTGTATTGTTAACATTGTACTGCTGCTCATTGCTGGAGTACACCATATCACGGACGATGCCTAGGCAAACGCCTCTTTGGGCACTGGAAATTTTCATCTTCTCACATGTTATTTCACGTCTGAATGTTCGCAGAGTATGAAACAAACAAATAATCAATGAGACAGATGGAAACAGTGTTCTGAACACATTTCGCTCGACAGAATCTTTGTCTGTTAGTACTGTAGTGGTTTTTGTCCAAGCTGCATTGTGTTGCTGAAATGTCTGTAAAGCCATGCCTATAAGAGGTTCAGTCTCGTCTGTCACCAGAAACATGCACACGATCTCACCTAAGCCGTTGCCGTCGACTGCCATCATGATGTATAGCGGCATCCGGAGGTCTGATAGCTTGTATGTTGCGTCGACCAGTAGGACTTCCGGATACGCTGCATACATGTTCTGCATGTAAGCGTCTTGGTGATAAATACCTGAACACGGCACACATTCATTCCAATGTAATATGATTGGTATCAGTATACACCACAGCTGTTGAACATGTTAACTTCATGCGTTAAGAAATCAATGCACATAAAGGTCCATGGCCACGGTCAAAGTAACTTGTGAAATTTATGTAGACCTCAATTAGACATTTTACCTTGTATATATAATATGTTGATTTATGCTTTATAAATGTACGAAATTTATGTTTGAATATAACGAAAAATGGTGTTAACGTTACGTTATGCTGAAAAATTTGACCTCGGCAAGTGGTCGGAAATGACGTACATAGGTAGAAAATATAATTCCATAAGGTGTATGTTTCTGTGCGTATATTACTGTCATGATTATCAGAGAAGTATGCTGTTTTAGGAAAATGGAAAAATTCGTATATGTCAATTTCGGTGTCCATGGACAATGTGTTTCTATTTGCTTTCCAAAGTTTCCAACTTTCTATATTTTACAGGTGGGCCCTTAAACGTCGCGGGCCCGGGGTAACTTCCTCCCTACTCTTTCTTTTGACAGCCTTGGGTGCATTAATAACGCGTTAATTGGTGCATTAAAATAATTAACGCAGTGCGTTGATGCGTTAAAACAGTTAACACTTTGACGCGTTAATTGATGCATTAAAATAATTAACGCAGTGCGCAAATGCATTAAAACAATTAACACTTTGACAGCTCTAGTACCCAATAAAATATTGGTCAGTATTCATTTTGAATGTAGAGTTAATATTTGTGTTCAGATGAGGACCGATGTGATAGACATTGATGAGAGTGCTATCGGAGGCAATGCTTCTGCTGAGGGCACTGGTGATGAAAGCGCTGAAGCTAGTTCAAAGCAGGGCGTTGACGTCGTACTGAACAGTCGGCTAGTTGAGTACACGCTGAGCAAGAAAGACTATATGACATATATCAAAGAATACATGGCACGGTTAGCATTGCATATGTTCTGTGATCTCCTGTTTGGGGCAACAATGCATGTTTATTATGGGGCCGTCCCTAGAAGGAGGCCCCATCATGTGTTGATCCTGTCCGTCTGTCTGTCCTGTGCCTCCACCTAGAGGGAAAACGAAAAGGCCTACGAATACCAAACTTGGTAGGAAGGGTCCCTGGGACACCAGCACCCCGTGGACCAATTTCAAGGTCAAGGGGTCAAAGGTCAAGGTCACGGCGGCTAATTGCGTTCTTGGCGAAAATCCCCATAACGTCGCCGCCTGTTGTCCAATCTACCAGTCGCTTTACTTTGCGCCGAAAAATATCTAACAAAGCCAGTAATGTCACATTGTTACAACTAAGTATCGCATTCGCCTGACTACTAACTGAACTAGACCTCGGTTTCGTGCCGTCTGTCGCAGGAACAAACTAGAAAGGCCCAAAACAGCACGCATACTCAACTGCAAGGACGGCCCCATAGCGGGCAGCCCCTCAATGGCCGCACCCTCTTGTTACAGCAGTACACAACCTCCAGCCAAGGGGTTGTTATTCTACCCACAGCATTCAAAAGAAAACACTGAAATATTATATATAAAATTAAATGATTTGCAAGTTATATATTTACCGTTATACTCGCTTGCTTTTTTGACCTGTTAAGTTGTGCATATTTTTAATTACGGGCAGAAACACATCAGTTTCAGGCATCAAATTACAGTGTACTGGTGTTTAGTACATACTGCTGGTTTTGATGTTGCTACCGACTGGGCTGCAATGTGACATTCTTTGTGTGTACAAATATCCGTACCAAACCATTGAATGCAGTAAAATGTATAACACAACATCTTGTCGGAGTTTTTTGTCATTAATTATGTATTGAATATCAGCTGTTTTGCATTTTGTTTTTCAAGACCATGTCAAATGCCCTACTTGTATGGTAGTATTGTATTATCATAGACTTTTGGCACATTGCCTTGCTCATCATATTGTCATTACTGTGACATTCTGTTCAGAGCTTGAAGTGCAAGAAATGATTGTTTGTATGAGAATGTGTCAATGTGTGGTTGTAGGTGTAGTATTCTGTGCATGTGCAAACTATCATTTCTGGTTTCTGGAGATTGGCCATTGTGCACTGCATTAGCATTGTTGTTTTTTTCCGTTTTGTTTCAGATAGCGCAGTTAAACATTTGCCTTATCGATTTATGCAGAGTAAAGAAGTCGCTGTCAGAAACGAAGCCTGATGATGTCGATTTATTTACCAAGAATGTTCAGACGTTCATCAAAGATGTTCTTGCCAACTACAAAGAATATCAGCTATTTTGTGGTATTTACATTTTGTCAATCCTTGCAAATATAATAATAATAATAGCCACGACAATGTTTATAGTGCTTTCTTGTAGCAGATGGTGAACTGCGACTGCGAGTGTTCATTCTGGTTCATTTTGGCAGCACAAGCGCTCCAAACAGCCGCCAACCTTTGGACCAGGCCAATCGACCTGAACCTCAGATTCGCCTGTAAACAGCAGCTACAGTACTACACTCATCATTAGACCTGCGAGTCGCTGAGGTAGAGAAACCTGACCTGACTTGAGGCTAAAATAACCCCAAGTCGACAGCGGTCGACTTGAGCACACCCGACTCAACTTGACTTGACAGTGGCATGTCGACTTGAGTCGACTTCAAACGACTCGAGACATTTAGAAGTTGTGATGAACTTGTGTGAACACTGTACATACAGTGTGGGGCAAAAATGGCACCATTTTTGTACGTCTTATAACTTCACCAAATATTAGCCGATTTTTCTAAATTTTTATACTTTTAGAATCAGGAGACAATTTGCAATACAACTATTGCTATAGATCCCACCACAACTAAAATGTGTCACTACACTACCTTGTGAAATTTCAGTGTCTTAAGGATAACAATTAAAAACAAGACGATTTTTGTTAACAGCATTTTAAGAAATTAACAACAAAAACAACGTGTTTGTTGTCTTAGTTATTGTCTAAAAAATCACATCTCAGAGTTTTACATCAAAATGTCTCCGCCTTGCAGCTGGATGACGCATCGAAGCCGGTGACGCCACTGACCAATGGCGCGATCAACCAAACGCTGCGGCACTTGGCCCCACTCATTGACAATGGCTTTCTTTAGCTGGTTGACTGTCGTGAATTGTCAACACTGATAGGCCGTCTGTTGAAAGACATCCCGAACAGCATAATCGATTGGATCACCGTATAAGTGATTCACTGATTTTGCCATTCTGTGTTGATGGTAGGCGAGTCGTTGCAGCCCGATGGCATGCTCGCGTTAATGAAGTGGGAAGAGGAGACGCCGTATATCTACTTCTTCAAACACGGCCTCGACGAAGAGAAAGTAGTGAGTGTTGATTGCCATGCATTCCTGTTCTCTGCCGATTTGTGGATTTGTGTTCCGAATTTAAATTGATGTTTTGAAACAGTGATTCTCACTGCATTGGCTGCAATGACTGTACAAGGTGTGGCAAAATAAAGTAGCCCCCTAAAGTTTTTTGCTGTTTTCTCACCAACCGTTTGACATTTTAATCTGAAATTTTACAGATTAATTTTCTCAAGCTGTCCAGGCCTGAACTAATCAGGTGTCATTAGTGGGCGCCTAAGTCTGTCTGGTGCATTTGATCTCTCTCAGCAGTGCTTCCTCGCTCGCCTACTCACCGAGTTTGCATCTAGCAGGCCTCTGGCTGTGAGTGGCAAAGCACCTGGCAGCACCCTGTCATCAGTGGACGCCCATGTCGGTTTTAGTGCTTGTCAGAAAACCGAACCACATGGAACTGAAACTGCGGCTTTTCCCCAAAACCATTCGAAACGGACTGACCTTGGCCAGAGTGACACCATAACAACACTAGTTACGGCGCATTAGAAATTGTCATTGTCATTATTATTATTATGATTATTAACAAGTTAACTAGTTTTTGAAAATTAAACAGCATTTTTAGCTTGAACATTTTTTAATGCTGAAAAATTGGTAGGCGGTCAGGATAAAACATTTATAACTTTGTCATTTTTCAACAGAATCACATTTCGCTTGGCAGTTAAATTTACAACTTTTTTCAGTAAATAAATCTGTAAAATTTTAGATTAAAATTTCAAATGGTTGTTCAGAAAACAGCGAAAAACTTTAGGGAGCTACTTTTTTGCTGCACCCTGTAGTCATCATTAATCAAAATATGGGAATTGTACTTTGAAAATTCATTACATGACATCATATTCCCCTTTCTAAGTTTTCTTACGCAAATCGGTTTTTAGTCTCAACTGCTAGTTCCATTTGACAATTTCATAGCTATGACTGTGTGGTATTTGTGGTTAAGGTTAAGGAATATACCTTCTTTTATGGGATACTGTATAGCGATTAGCTGCAGAGTTAAATCACTATTTAGAGAAATATTGCTGACAGTTGCACGATAAACTGTCGGTGGGCTTGTGCAGTTATGACAGTGACAGTGTGTTATTTGGCTGGTCATGACTGAAACCACCAGCAGTATTCTGTGAATAATTTATTTATTTGACAAAAATTGATCATGTTATGAGTGATCATGTTTGTGTTTGTGTTTCAGTGAGCCTGAAATCTCTTTCGCCAGCTGATCATGTCATCGTTTTTCTGTATAATGAAATTGTCGTGAAAATGATTACTGATGTTGTATTTGCAAACTCACCCACTGCCGATTACACGACAGTTGTTATATTCCACTGCTCAGTTTTCTCTGCACTAGAAAACATTTATCATAAAATAACTGGTTTAACTAATGTACAATCGCTTACGGAGATGTATTTTTGTTTCAACTGCTGCTTTACCTCTAGTCTGCATTCACTTATCCTCTGTGCACCTAATAAAGATTCCGATACATGTCCAGTTTTCTTTGTTAATTATATTTTTATGTGAGTATGTGAACATGTGCAGGTAATACTAGCATGGCTGGATAAACATTTTAGTGTCATTTTTCAGGTTATAGTGTACAAATATCAGACATAATTTTAAGACCCGGTAAGAACATGCTATACTCGTTTTGTATCTCCTTTTTAATAGGAGTGGATGACAGCTAAGCAGTAATGAAATTAAGTATAAAAAACTTAGTTTACACTACTGTGTAATGGTGATCAAGTCCTAGACACTAGAAGCCCAGCAGTTGCTAGGGACGGCTGAGCGTATTGGCTGCATCCAAAGGCCTGCAAATGTGAACGTACTTTCTTGCATAGTTTGCAAAAGAAAACATCAAGCCATGCCCTCAAAATATTGCCTTCAATACACTGTATCCAGTAAAAAAACTAATCCCCTAGACATCATGCAATAAACATGTCAAATCTGAATGAATCTAAATAAAGTTTCATACACTTGATCCCCCATAAATTTCTAAACCGAATGCCAAATTTCATTTTTAAAAATATTATTCCACAACAGAGTTATTAATTGTTGAATATCAATAACAAAATATCTCCATTACTAATGTGGCGTAAACCCTTCTGTTACTGTACATTTGCATAACTCCAACAAACAAAAACTGATTCTAACAAAATTCCACTTCAATAGTGCATCACCTGTTGACGACCAAAGTGTCAAATTTCAGTAAAATCTACCAAAGCAAACAGTAGCTACAGCGGTTTTTGTGAGGTCACCGCAAAACACCTCATTTTAAGTCTGTGTCTAACGTTACCCAAGTTTTTGGGGGTGACCTTATAAAAGCTGCTGTAGTTATTGCTTGCTTAGGCAGACTTAACTGAAATTTGGCAGTTTGAATGACAAAATAAATGATGCATTGTTGCTATAAAACTTAAAATTTGCTTTTGTTTGTTGGAGTTATCGCAACTGTAAAATAACCGAGGGGTTTTCTTGCGTGATGCCATATTGGCAACATAGATATTTTGTTGTCGTTATTCAGCATTTAATAAGTTTGGTAAGAAATAATATTTTTCAATAGAATTTGGCAATCGCTTCCTAAATTTATTGTTTATTAAGTGTACGAAACTTTACTCAGATTTATTCACATTTGGCATTTTTATTGCACGACATCTAGGGGATTAGTTTTTTTACTGGACACAGTGTAGTAGCCAATTCGCAAATGCAAGTGTGGATAGTACCACGTTTGGAGAATGAAGGTATGGTGATCCAATTTGGTAGTGGTCGGGCAGTCATTTCTTAGTTTCTTATTTTTCCATAGTTTTTTTCAGAGGACTAATGAAACATCGAGTACTATGTTCTTAGCAAATGTGATTTTATCCTCGTAAATTAGTGAGTCACATCATCATGTGCTAGGTAGGATATGCTATTAGTATTTCTTTATTAGCGGATCCTTGCTAAGTGTGTGTTCCATGTCTGTAGTTTATACATGCATGTTATAGCAAACTATTGGTAACGCACTACCGTGCATTTCTTTCCATATGCGAGTATTAATGCTCAAACAGAAAACACTTACATAGTTTTGATTTCAATGTTGTCATTTCAAGTGTGTCATCAAGCACGCGTGGTTGTCAGACGATGCAGTGATAAACTAGCATGGCGTTAAAATAGTTGGTGTGTATTAACTTCAGTTTTTAGTCCTTGCGCGCTACGTTCCCAACGTAGCGAAGAGGAGTATATAAAATCGCTGTAATATTGAGGACCGACCGACCTCTGTTCCTGAAAGAGCCTTCGTGGAAGAACTTCAAATGGCCATATCTCCATAACGGTGCTAGCTAGATAGACGCATGGTCACCATGGACCACCGATGGGAAGTCGACCCTCGCGAGTCGAATGGTCACGTGACCGATGACGTCACGTGATCCTATAAGGTCGAGGTCATGACCTCATTATTTTCATTGCCACGGCAATGAAATTTTGCTATTAGCAGTGTGAAAAAAGAAACTAACAAACTGTTTGAAAAATACATGAGAAAATAATGCGCGCGAGGAGTACATTAGATTGGTCACAATCTAAAATATTTCTTGTTAATAATTGGATACTCGTGAAGTTACTCACCTAGTTCTGGCGTAGTAAATTACTCGGATGGCACAGCCTTACTGTTTATATTCGATTATATATTCTTCGCTGCTGTCTAGTTTTGTGGGTCAAGGTCACTTTGTAGAAAGTAAACGACGTAAACATGGCAACTAGCAAATTGCATGTTATTAGGCAGGTCTTGGCGAATTTGTGCAAAGGACCTGGCTTTGATACCGTTTGGTCGAAGGTATTAGTTTGAGTACACTTAATAACGTTAGTGAAAATGTGCCTATCGGTCATTTTCTTTCAAGTGCCATACCCACTTTCATCCAGTCCCTCCAGCTTCTGTGCCTCAAAGCAGCTCCTCAGACACGAGTGTCAGCAAAAGACAGCAGCGGTACCAAGTCTGATTAGATTACATCGCTTAACCCTAACGTTAACTTTAACCCTCCGTGCTTGATCTGATTATAATACTGTACTGGTGAGGTCTTTTGTGACTGCTAAAACACCGGCACTAAGGTGTCTGGGGAGATTTGTAAGTTTCCAAGTACAGTCTTGCCTCAAATGTGCTTATGATGCATTGGGAGCACAGTGTCTGCAAATTGCATTTATGCTGTTAACTTTTAACATCAGAAAGACAATAATCTGACCATTATACTCCTGCTTGTCTATGGCAGATTGAGAACAGTTCAAGGAAGGCATGTCTTCTAAGGCGTGGGTAAAACACTGCATTTTGTACCATATGTGATTGACATCAGATGAACGTCATTGAAGCCGGAGGTGGTCGGTGTATATGCGAGCTGAAGGTCGGTGAAGAACATCAGAACCGAGGTGGAACGTTACATGGCGGCATGACCGCCACTCTGGTTGACATCGTCTCCACAGCTGCGCTGATGTCTAATGACAACACAGGGCCTGGTGTCAGTGTCGATATGAGTGTCTCGTTAGTATTAATCTTCTTGCCAATTATAAGCTGCTTTTTGTTTCATTTCCATGTTATTAATTCCTGGTTTTTGATGTTAAGATGTTAAAATACGTCTACGGTAACGTGCCTTCAACATACCGAAGTTGGCATGTATTACGAAGAACTGCGTATTTGCATTTACTGCACGTGTAACTCTATCATTATGATATTGATATGAGGCTGTATATGTATAAATAGTCTGTCTGTTGCTAAGAATTTTTTTTTTAAAAAACTAACATCGTTTTGAATAATATTTTAAACATGCAAAAATGTTTAGTGTGACTGTTGTGTGTTGTAGGTATATGCGAGTTGCAAAGGTTGGAGCCGAGATTTTAATAGATGCACGGACATTGAAGCGGGGGAAGAGTTTAGCATTTCTGTCTGTTGACATTAAAAATAAAGATGACAATAACCTGATTGCAACTGGTACACACACAAAACACATTGGTAGCAGTAGCAGTTAACAGCTAATTTCTGCTGCATGTATTGGTGTGTAATTCTCACAGTGCAGCACGGTAGTGCTGACACTGTTGTAAGGGTGATGAACGTTAAGCGTAGGAAATGGCGTTTGGGGGGTCCTGTATCTCCGAAACCCCTTAACCGATTTCCATAAAACTTGGCATCAGTGGTCTGATCATCTGATCCCACAAGCAAAATTTGGTTACAATCGGTTCAAAGGGGGCATGCCCGAAATTTGCCATTAGGCATCTATTTTTTCTTTTTTTTCCTTGTGCACGGCTACAGGTCCACCAGTTGGGTCGACAAACGCCACTAATGGCTCAAACGAAGCATCCCGAGGCCGGACACATTCCTTATGTTTTTGATTAAAATTTTTACTTTCACTTAGCTTAGCTTGGCACCTATTTTGTGTCGGTTAAGTAAAAGTATCTACAACAGTGGCGTATTTAGGGGGAGGGCCATGGTGCGATGCCCCCCTTTGGCCCGACCATGAAAATTTTTGAAGGCGACTTTATGTGAAAAGGTGCGTTTTTTGCCGTTTTCCAGCAAGAATTGCAAAATTCAACAATGTTTGATGGTCTTTTTTCATACCGATACAATATGCGATTAAAATCGTCATGTGAGATTGCATCTGATATGACGCTGTGATTTTCTGCGTTTCCAAATTTCAGAAAAAAAATGGGCAAATTTGCGGCTTCCATTGAACGTTCAAAAGCAAAAAGTGTTTCAGCTTCAGAAGGGCTTTGCCCCCAACTCTCCAACCAGGGGCTCTGCCCCTGGACCCTGCTGGGGGCTCTGCCCCCAGACCCCCGCTATAG
>Ga0209367_1002445_pt1 | contig 24534 bp, 17 predicted proteins | sample WorMetLIZISLAND2_FD_187412 | JGI IMG/M metagenome (GOLD analysis project Ga0209367, IMG submission 187412) | Marine gutless worms symbiont microbial communities from Max Planck institute for Marine Microbiology, Germany - Olavius geniculatus... ... | reverse complement strand
GAACGTCCACCGGTATCTTCACTGGCGTCAAGGTCGACATACGGACACGGCGAGTCCGTAGGAAGCTCCGTCAGTTACCCGACTAACGTAAATACTGCCATTTTACCAGCAAACAGAACGACCAACGTGTTCACACTTCACATACTGACTGCAGCGTGGCGACCTTACGTCCTTCATGCGTGGCTGGCCACAGGCCCCGCGTGCAGGCCCGAGCTGGCCGCTGACCACGTGACGTGGACGCGACACTGCGTAGAGCCGTCACTCGCTGTCGGACATCTGATCAAGTGACACGCTTGCATGATGCTGGCGTGGTTTTGGTTGTTTTGCTTAAGCAGCCGTAGTGGGATGCTGGGGCAGCTGAGTTTAGCTTAAGTCCTCGAGTTGTGTAGTTTACGGGTAGAGTAGAATTAGCGTAGAGAGGTTTGGCAAGAGTTTGAAGCGGCGAGTTGTGCGACTACCGTAGGCTGAGTGTTAGCCTATGTTGTGCGGACCTTAGTTGATTAGTCGTGTATTCGTTAGTTTTTCTGTCTGTCTGTCTGTCCGTTTGTCCATCTGTCCCTCTGTCTATCCTGTCCCTGGACCGTTCAGAATGTTGTTTGCTTTGTTAAGCTGGTTCAATAGTATTAATAAAGTTGGCTTTGGCTCTTAAAACCTCAATATCGTGTGTCGAGTTTTATTCATTTACTTCGGCATCCTGATAGCATTGTGGCCCACTCACGCCGAACGCCACACTAGAGTTGTGCGATGAACTGACAGTTCGTTCTATTTCAGAAAAACTGAAATGTTCATCATTTTGAATTCCATACATAGTAGCTGTCTGGTTAATTTGCAGTTATAAAATTTTAACCGAATAGAGGATGAATCTGCATCGTTATACCATAGTGCATACAAATATGTTCCAAGTACAAATTTTCATGTAGTCTGGAAATGCTCGCACAGTTGGCTGCGAGACTGCCATCCACTTGGCTCCTCTCTCTCTTCAAGCACTACCACCTGACCACTTGATGGTCAAACTGGACTTTGCCAACGCTTTGAATAGTCTCCATAGATCAGACATGCCGTTGTCAGTGTATAATCAGCTTCCTGATCTGTATGCTTTTTGCTTTTTGTAATATTTTCAACCGTCTTTCTTGTATTTTGGCTCTCACACTATTTTGTCGCAGGAGGGTCCACAGCAGGGTGATCCACTTGGACCTCTCCTGTTCTGTCTTACCATTCATCCTACGCTCACATCGCTACAGTCTGGCCTTACACCAAGGTACCTAGATGACCTCACTCTGGCAACAAATAATAATAATTCTGGAAAACAGGAAAGTAAGAAATCGTATCCAAAATGGCATGGCACACGTACTTCCTTCCTTGACATAGACGTGGGCTGTTAGCAGCTTGAGCGTGTGAACTTCAAAGAGAACAGGGTGGAAAAGGAGATCATGTGCTGTAGGTCGCTTGCTCGGATCTTTCTCCAGACAACGCGTTATGAAGTCCTGCAAGATATGTATAGCAAAAATGTATGCAGTCACACACCATCAAAGTATGCGGCACAAAACATGTTGGTCACTTTAAAATATACACCATGTCCCAAAATTAGCGACACCTCTTGCTTCAAATACACCAAATTCAGCTTGTAATTTATGGATTCCAATGAGACATCATGCACTGTTCTACCATGACACTGCTCACCGCCATAGCTATTATGACGTTTACATCTTACAGTGTGTGCTCTGTTTGACATCATTATGACGTCAGAGATTGTTTACATTCTGGTTACATCTAATATGTTGTTACTGACAAGGTGATCAAGTAGTGGCGTACCTGTCTAAGACTAAGAGAGTGTGTTAAGGCCAAAGTTGGCCACTTTTGAGCACAAACTTTAAAAACTTGTTCACAATGATCGTCTCCATCAATGTTTCAAATTTTGTAAAAAAATCTGTCAAGCATTAATGATTTTACATTAAGTTATCTGTAAGGGTGTTGGTAATTTTGGGACGTGGTGTACTTCATATAACTAGCCAGCAAAAGTAAACAACTAACTTATTTTACAGCCTACAGAAGGCATTAAGAAAATAGCCAACGATTACTAACACAAAAGCGTACAGTGACAAGCCACCGTATTGTTCCATGTAAACAATAAAGGACAATTTTCAGCTGGCAACTAATACAACAGGCAGATAAAAATGATAACGTAAAAGTTAACAAATACGATCATTTTCAGCAAAACAATCCTTCAAATTATTCTGACCAGAAAAAATACAGAAGATGTGTATGCTACTGTTTACGACATATCTAACACACTGAAAAGACAAATAGTCACTGTGATGTTTAGCCCATAAATGTCCAAGGTTTATCCCACCTAAAATTTAGATAATTATTGCAGCAGCAATTACAGAACAAATTCTTTTCCTGTTGTCGAACAAACAGCACCAAAATGCTACTATAATAATCAATAAAAAAATACCTAAAACCTAGCGTAAATCATTCTCACTGGACGTTTTGTATTCTGTATCGTTAAGGCTGATATTTCTACCAACGGTAAATGAAAAATATGTCGGAAACCTTCTGAAGTTGATCTTCAACAGAGTCAAGTGCTTTGTGAATAATGTCTTCACCGACATTGTGTGAAGCCTCGCCATTGGCCGGCATCTCAAGCGCTGCCATCTGTCAGCCAATCAGCTAACAGTATGTATATCGCATTATGCAAGAAGCCTCGTCATGGGCTGGCATATCTAGCGCCGCCAGCTGACAGCCAATCAGCAAAGAACATATATATCACATTATGTAAGAAGCCTTGCCACTGGCTGGCATCTGAAGTGCCGTCATCTAACAGCCAATCAGCAATCAGATAACGATTATGTGCCATGGTCTTGGAGAAAGTCAGGCAGTCAGTTAGACTGACAGTTATAAAATTGGCTTGGTCGTGCAGTAGACAGCAAATGTGTAGTATGTGTAGTATCCCTATACCTGAGGGGCGCAGCTTGCACCAAGCGAAAAATGGGAGGGAGTTTTGATAAGGTTGTAGACCAAAACTCCCCCCTATTTTCACTGGGCAAACTACACCCTTAACAAAACTTTTTCCTTAGAAGGGAAAGAAGCCCAAAATGGAAAGGAAAACTTTAGTCAGAAATTAGGGGAAAACCTGAAAACTGCGGAAAAGTTGCACCCAGTTTCGATTCCAGATTTGAAGGGGGATAGAAGCCACTGTATTTTTACATACTACAACCTGGACCCAAATTCATCCCAATGTTAACTGATGGTTTCATTTCCACTGGACCCCTCGAAAATATCACAAAAATTAATGTACGCAATGTGCAGCTTTAACACTAAAATTATTTTACAATTTAAAGCAATGTTTTAAGTGATAGATAAAAAACAAAATCAAACTACTGCCTACAAAAATACCAACAGATTCTTCAGAATCTGTAAACCATACCAGATAACTGGCACTTTAAACATTCAACGAGTGTTTTACCTCTGAAGTTTTTAAAAAAATTGTATACTATCCTTAGCTTTATGCTGCAGTTGCACACCACTGATCATTCTTGTAAGTGGTTTTTTTGACGTACTGATTCGATAACTAGAGAGTATTTGATGGAACCAGCAATAAAAAATATTAATACATGACACTTGTACAATGCAATCAAAGTGCGAATTGACAGACCTCAAGTGCACAAATTCCGAAAGAATAGATATCGACAGCTGTTGTTACTGCAGCGTTAGCTACAACCACATAATACAAAGTGGCCACTCTCAAGTCATGATCAAATTCCCTGACATTTTAAGGGAACATAGACGGAGTATCGCCCCTCGCAACGGTAGCAATATGACGTCTATTGGCAACAATTTTAATTATTTTCCAGAGAATTAACTGACCAAATTAGGTGCAGTGTAAACAATAAAGGCAAACAAAAGGCTTACTGGCACCACAAATTTAAAAGTATGGGAGTACTAGTCTGCGAGCGAAGCTAGCAGAAAAAAATGGAGTTGAACGCAAATACTCAACTAGTAATGAACAGTTTTGAGACACTTTTCCCTGACAAAATTTTTTCCCTGACATTTCCCTGACAAGTTTCAAATTCCCTGAAATTTCCAGGTTTTCCAGACAAGTGGTCACCCTAATAATACTCTCAGTCAAAAATGCACTATAACTGCTAGTCACACACTACAGTAAACCATAGAGTCACTCTTTATGGAAGAGCAAAAACATGTGCTGTAACTTGACGCTTCTAAATAAGACTCCTTTGCAATGAAATAATACACCACGGGCCACAAAAAACGTGCAGACAATTTGCAATAATGCGATTATTATAGATCCCACCACACCATAAATGCGTCTCTACACTCACTACCTTGTGAAATATCAATGAAATATGCATACATAACGATAACAACAAACAAACATTTTGGTAAAATTGCAAAAAAAAAAACACTCGAAACCAACATTGCAGTGAATGGTCTATATAACTCTAGACTGTGTGGGTCTAACACAGTCCAGTGTCATACAAATCATTCATTGCAATGTTGGTCTGAAGCATTTTTTTCATTTACTTAAATTTTTGTTATTATCGTTAGTTTTTGCTTACATTTTGCTGATATTACTGACAGTAACAATGATTATATACAAACTAGACTTATCTAGTTTCATGGCATTTGAAGTAAATATAGTCGAAAAATCAACATCACTAGTCATACCAGCATACTCTGGAGCAGCGTAATGCATATTCTTTGCTTCCGCCTTGTACGTCTTCACATGACTGTAGATGGCGTCTGGTGCGACTGTATCAAAACAGCAATATCTTTACTCCATCTTAATTTAGTTCGAACCACGTAACACCAAAATGATAATTAATCAAATATCCTAGATACACCTCGTAGTACCCGACATGTCAGCACTGCAACTGTAACCAAGATAAAAAGTGCCAATTATACTACAAATGTATTCCTGTTACACAATTAACACCACACCAAAAAACTACGAAAACTGAATAAACACTATTCTTTCGTGATACAAAAATGCTATCTCTGTATCAAATATCTGGTACCTGTAGTGCCTAAACAAACAAGAGTATTCACCGTTGGTTCTAGACAATTACTTATCCAAATTAGAGATAGAAAACATTCGAATATTCATAGATTACAATTAAGCAAAGGAAAGTACAACTTACGAATCAGTGTGACAAAACACTTGCAGCACGTGTTTGGATATTCAACTCATGAGTAAAAAGAATGGTAACTTATCAAATTACAGCCTTTATTTACTTTCTTCAAAAAGATTAAATTTTGCCGTGCTCTTTGTGGCAAACAGAAGACATTGCCAAAAAAGCAACAGTGATTGTGGCACATTAAAAAAATTGTAAACAAAGGTTCCAGGCCTATTAATTGCGTGTTGAAATTACCGGAACCAATCTTGATAAGTCCATTGTGCTGAATGAAGATAGTGTCGGTGGTGAGGTTGCCATGTATCACGGGGGGATCACAACTGTGTAGGTAACTGCACTCAAGACCACCCACATAGCAATGTTCTACATTAAAATGCTTAATAGCAGCATCATTAACCAGCACTGACTGTGTTCTTTTTCAAAAAACTAGATCGATCTAGATCTAGACTGAGTTGCTTGACGAGATCAATGAAAAAGAACATGTCGTTTACATCGGACTTCTGTTTTCGTTTTCGGCAGACAAAAGCAGTGCAAACAAGAAGTAGTACGGTGTTTCGTATGTGCATGAAAAGACTCATTAAAAATCTCTACGAAGTTGGATTTTTCTCAAGATGCCTCTGTGGAGAACTGGATCCGATTCAAAATGCAGATGCCTTTCTCAAGATGCCTCTGTGGAGAACTGGATCCGATTCAAAATGCAGATCGTTTCACTCGGAGCTGATTTAGGACGAATTTAAGCAGCTGGGATTGCTCAGATGTTTGGAAAAAAAACATAACCAATGCCTAACAACATCATCATTAGCTCCAGCACTATGACACTGTATTATTACTGCTACTGCCAATAGTATCAGTAGTTAAGTTTGCCAGGTATGAAAGGGGATCAAAACATACAGACCACACATATAGCAAAACCGACTTCCAGAATGTCACTTAATTCTAGCCAGCACTATGACACTTCAGTTCTTGTTTCGTCAAGAAGTAAGACCGACACTGCAGTTAACATGAGTAAGTGAGTGAGTAGGGTTTAACGTCCCGCCCAACACAGTATAGGTCATTTCGAGGACGGCCTTTGCAGGCAAAATTGCACGTACACATAATAACGTAACAAAAAGTTTAACCTTTACAGAAAGTCTAACCTTTATGAAACACAAAACAAAAAATGATGTAAACCTAAAATTGTAAGAACTGCTGATTATAATTGTGCATATGTATCAAAAATGGCAGTTCTTATAATTTTCCCTGTTATCCTCCAGACAGCTATCGATATCACAATGCTGCCTATTGGACACCATAGTGAACACTTTCTCTTAGAATAGAAACCAAGATAATTGCAAACATCTTTGAATTCCAACTTTGGTGTTATCTTTTTTCCAAGAACCAACATTTGCGATTATCTATCAGATAAAAAAAATACTTCGATATGGCAATTAACACCAAAGTTAACCTTCCGAAATTTACTAGCTACTAATGGCAATTATACAACCAAATCGATATCTTACTTTGAGTTTAACTATCAACTTTTACAATATACTTATGTCAAGAAGTTTACACGATTCAACATAGTGGTGTGTGTAAATGTTGGCATTCTGTTAAGCCAAGCATACATGCCTGAGTGCAGAAAGTATCTGAGTGCACCAGCGCTTCCATGCCTACAACATATTCACCAGTGAAGTGATCAATATCAGAGTACAGAGTGTTCACATTTACATGCTGCCATGTGTCACAAACAAGTTAGAAGGCATCTAATACTCACGATTTTATATTATGTCACAGCAATTTGGGCACTAAATGGTTTCAGAAAACTGCTTAAAAGTAATGGTAGAAGGTATTTAGCAAATGCTGCGACCACAGTTAAAGCCGATCTCCACATAGTGGTACAAAAGATCGAATGAAAGATTGCTATCAAAGCTAAGCAACATGTTACTTTCTTAGTCACACAGTGTCAACACCCTTTGCCAATCTATACTGTTAGATGTAAAACTAGGCAATCATGTAGACTTGACAAAAGCATTGGTCTCAAGCTACGAAAAAATTTCTAGTTAATTCAGAAAAATCGTAACTAATCTCAAAATAACAATAACAACAAAATGCACATATAATGTTTCTGATCTGCACAACCATTATGTCACAGTAAAATGGCCAAAAGTTGAATGTCTAAATCACTCGATATAAACAGCAAAAATGACTCCTTTCAATTAAAGGTGTGAAAATTATTAACAACCAGGTAGCCTGATCTTGCCTTTAGCGTTCGACTGCCGCGTTTAGTTTTCCGCAGAAACTGTCGCAGTGAGCCAGAGGACATGTACTCTGTTATGAAGACTACCTGGAAACAACACAATCAACACTACCATTGCCAGGGTTATCGAACGTATCATTATAGTTTTATATTCACATAAAATTAAGTTACAAAATACACTCACTCTGTTAGTGGAGTTAAAAGTGCTTTTGAACTACATGGCCCAACTTAACACCTGAACAACTCTGAAACACTAGACTGGTTGATAAACAACAACTGAAAAGCAGAATTATCAGAAACAACAGAGTAACCAAGTTCAATATGGACAGAGATACGTGACTAACCAGCACCGAATGTTGCAGAAACTTAAACTGCACAGGACTACATCGAAAGAATAGGACACATCTTGTCTACAGAGAGGAATCATTCTTACAGGGGACATAACTGAAAAGAAGATGTTGGACAAAGCAACTAGAACAAAAGCACCTATAAATGCTCAGCAACATCACAGCAAACAATATAAGAGACCATAAGGTAAAAAAAAAACTTGAGATCAGAAACAGCTGCAACATGGGATTGTCATAAACCAAGCATTCGACAGAAAACCAAAAAAAATATATGTCTACTCCCTCACACAGCAGACAGCCTACTGTACCCTTCGATTTATTCAAAATGCACTCTGTCACAAGGCATATCTATTCACGTATTCCAACAAATCTGTAGCTGACCCTCGGTCGGTCTTTGTTGACGTCCGTCCAGTATTTGTGAAACTTGGAGATGTTTGGATGCTCCAGTTCGATCAGATTGTCAAACACCTGCTTCAGCTTCTCCTATTCACAGAATGCAGAAACATATATGTAATTTAAGGTAAAGTATCTATTTCCTCCATTTCCTATCGTGTGGCTCGGTAGTCCAATGGTAATGTGTCAGACTTGTAATCCTGAGGTAACTCAAGAGGCACAGGTTCGACTCCGCACCAGGACACTGCCGGGCAACGACCTTAGGCAAGTTGTTCACAAACATGTGCCTCTGTCACCAAGTAGTATAACTTGGTACCGGCTTCACCGCTGGGACGTAAACAGGCACACCGCGTGATACACTGGCCCTGTATCCGGGGTCTCGCAGTGTAAAAACTGGTGTCTGGCTGAGGATCCTAAGAAACGGAGATCAACGCTGCCTATGGGCCATAAGGCTCGGGAAGGACTTCACGTTTTTTATCTATTTCCTCACACAGCTCTGTGACCACAGGGTCGGTGCTTATCTCCTTAAGCCAGCAATGAGTAAAAACATCGGCGGTAGGTCACAACTCTCCCATACATACACTGCTGTAACCTTCCTGCAATTAGGCTGGTATCACATTATGCTGCTCGGTGACAGAGGCACATGTGTGTGAACAACTTGCCCAGGGTTTTTACATGGAAGCGAAACAGCCAGGAGTTGAACCACTGACTTAGCTATCACTAGTCTGACACAATGTTACAACACCAAACCATGACAAACATATGTGAATTAGACACACTGTTAACAGACACAATCAAACAAATAAGTCACAATTATGCACCAGTCTTAGTGAAATTAAAATGTCTTCAGTTGTTGCATAAACTGCACAAAGACTGTGTTCCACTGCTAATGTTCTACAGGCAGATTATTCCACAATCTCCGGACAGTCTCGATGTCCTAACATTCACAGAACTTGCACATCCAAAAGGTGTATTACACACAAAACCACAGATGTATACATTAAATATTCTAGATACCGGACGGCAGGCTCACTCCGTTACGGAATGCGTCATCTTCAAAACGGCCCCCGCTGATTAGCATGCTTTGCTGAGAGACACATGTGGCATTGCATCATTCGATGACTCACGCTACGATCAAAGTAAGCGAACACAAATGAATCGTAATCAACACTACGCTATAAAAAATTAACGTGCAGTAACTTAATATTAATTACACACGAATCGAAGCAATGAACGAACAATATGGCGGTCGTTCAGCTGTGAGCAGATTGCAATGCATGCTAGTCAGACGGAGCCATTTTGAAGACATTGGGTTTAGCTGGCGATGCTGCCCCTCTGCAAAAAACAAATACTGAAACACTATAAACAGGCAAACACAAAAAACTTCAAATTTGGTGAGAATGTTTTCAAAAGTCAGAAAAAAACAATATGCTTTCAAGTCAACACAAAGTTAAATGTCTTCTTAAATTTATCCACCAGTGAAATGAATACTGCCACATAAGTTGACAAAAATAATAAACTTCATTTCAGTAGAATAATACACAATAGTAAAACATGCAAATTATAACCAGTTGTTGCTTGAGTTGATGCACTATTAAACCGACAAGTAAGATCAAAGCATGGGTGCAAGACCAACAAGTGTGCAAATATATACCAACAGGTGACATACAGCTATGACAGCACTAACAAACCATGATTGTGAAAACAGAGCGTATAGTATGAAGCATTTATCACAAATACTGAACGCTAGAAAGCTATTCTAATACTAGCACATACAAAAATAAACAAAAAGAAAAAGATTACAATCCACAGAAATTGTGCCAAATTTATACTTATTAAAATCAGTGCAATGTTTAGATATTTTGCATTTTTGGTTCCAATGGATGACGTAACTTTGTTGACTCTTTCACAGTCTAACAGATGCACCTTTGCTCATTTGCAGTCTCTTGGAAGACTGCAGCCTCTTACAAAAATGGTTTAGTGGGACTCTAAGCACAACACTGAATACAAAAAAATGTGCGAAGAAAACAGTACATCCAAAAAGTCACAAAAACATAAATAAATAATAATACAAAAATAAACATATTACTAAATATACAATTTCCTAAAAATGCGCACAGTGAAGGTAATCAAATTAACAAAACATAATGATAGATAAACACGGCATTACAGCATCGCTACAACCTGAGCTTCAGCAATGGTATCACAATGACCAGGCTGCTGGCAGCAGAATCATCAATATACAGAGAAAGATTAATGTACTGTACAATGCTCATAAAATAAACATGCACAGATTTATTTATGCCTTAATGTTTACTCTTAATCAAGTGCAGTAACATTCCAAGCTCTGGCTATACCCAATACCCTACCAAACAGCAGTCAAGTAAGTGAGTGAGTAGGGTTTAATGTTCCGCCTGACACAGTATAGGTGATTTCGGGGATGCCCTTTCCAGGCAATGCACATAAACATAATGATAGAACAAAAAGTTTAACATACAGTTACATATCGGTTAATAACTGTCATCCGTTCTGCCAACAGCAGCGACATATGAACAGTAAACACTCTATACAACCATAACATTAGGCAGCATTTGAAAAATTAAAACAAAAAGTGTTGATAGTAGAGCATCCTGGCACTGGCAGAAAATGCATACTGCAATATACTTCAAAACTACTGCACACGGACTCTATTGAGAAAAACAACAATAACAAGCATAAGGCATCCACACATTTTTCATAAGCAGAAAAAAACTAGAATATAATTCAAACAGGAAAACACAGAATACTGTCACCAACCAGCTGAACTTTGGAAGACTTCTTCTCCGATATTCGTACTTCGTTCCAGACGACCTCGACGCCCTCCTCCGTATCCATCGCCAGGAATGCACAGTCAATTCCTGGAACATCACGCTGCTGCACCTGTAGACAGAAACACTACAGTAGATAAACTGCATGTTAAACACAGACAAACGATATTACAATGTTTATTTATTTATCACCAATCTTTCAGTTCGCCAAACTGACCGTAGCACTAAAACACATTCACAAAATCAATATTACAAAGAAAAAAATAACGTTTTTTCTAACAAAAAAGTAAGCATATACCAGCTACTATATTTTTTAGAGTTAATATCAGTATACAGTGAACAGCAATATATGCAGATAATGTTGGACTCGTGTATACCTCTTCTCGCCGTTTCTGCCAACGCCCACACGGACTTTCCTCCAGAACGTCGCTTTCTTCTTCCGATTCCTCTCCGCCTTTCGGCTTAGGATCTGAGTCCTCAGCTTCTCCGGTACTTTTGTTTGACATATTTGCTGTAACCGCGCGTACTGCTGCGCTCAATGCTTGAGTTTGCAATTAAAACCTTAAAAACACGAAATTAACGCCAAACGTAAACACGGCGTGCGTCACTGTGCCGTTTTGAAGAAAGTGTGCCGTGTGTCGCGAAATGTCGAGTAACGTAACGTAATAATACGGTAAGTTTCAATTTTTCTGTAATCGTTAATTAGATAGACCTTTTTGTGAACAATATGGCGTCGCCTTTAAGGTCGATGTTTGTGCGAATTTTTGCGCATAATTTTTCAACTATTAACTGTTCCGTGTTAAGCTTGCGTTCAGTGCCGAGAAATAGATTGACTGGATTAATGACTGTTTGCAGAAATGTTCATAGCAGACGAGTTTCGGGTTTATATCGAGTTGGAAGGTACATCGGTGCCGGAGTGTGCTTGGTGGGCGGTGCCTCGGTGTTTTCATACTACAGAAATACGTCTGTTATGACGTCGTCGGTGTCAGCTGCTAGCTCAGGCATTCCCGACCGAACTGTCAAGCCTACAAGAATGGTATTCTGGTATTTCAAACAAATAAAAATTACAATTTGCTTAACAGTGTGATAAGTCTCATGTTGGTACTTATTGAATACCATGGCATTTTAGTTGATTTTGTTAATACTTCGAATTTGATTCCTGCCAGAGTGTAGTAAAATATAATGCATGAACTAAACATCTTTATTATGCATTGCTGTCAGTGACCAAATTATAACCAAGTCAAGATGTAACAGTGGAATTCAAGTCTCATTTTTATTAGTAGTCTGCTAAAGTAAGTAAATGTATCGTATGTTGCAGTTATAAATGTAAATGTCAGTGTCAAGGAGAAACGGAAGTATTTGCAGTTAATATGGAAATAATCATATGATTATGCATAAAACTTAAACACACAACTTCTTTTACACTACGTTGTGCATCTGATGAGTGAAATTTTTCAGTTGAATTTCTTTATCTCTGATATACATAAGTGCTGTTGTGGTACAGGTACGAAGCAATACGGACAGCACTGGTTTGAAGCTGACACTGTACCAGTATCAGTCTTGTCCATTCTGCTGCAAAGTCCGAGCTTACCTTGATAACCGCGGCTTCTCGTATGATGTGGTCGAAGTGAACTCTGTAATGAGGGCAGAAATCCGGTGGTCGAAGTACAAAAAAGTTCCCATTGTGCTCTGCAGCAGTGATGATATGGAAGTGCCTGTTGTGAGTGCTCTTATTAGGGATGTTAATGAGATTTGACTCGCTCTTGAGATGTTTACAGTCAGTTGACACTAATTGAGTTGGGCCAAAGGAAAGTGGTTGCCCCACCCCTCCCCTTCCCCTCACCCACGTAGCCAGTGCCGCGGTGTCCAAGTCTGACTGAGAACCTGGTTGTTTTCAAAGCCGCCGATGACATTCCTCGTTTGATCTGAACTGAGATAAGCACTTTCTGTGAAGACTGCTCACTGAGAGCATACACGTTGACCATCCCATCTGCTGAAATTTATTTGCCTTGATATCTCAGTGTGTGCTGATACTGCCTACTATGTTGCACACTTTGGCATGTGCTGCCTCTCTGATTAATATACCCACGACTGATGGCTCCAATGAAGAACCTAAGCAGCAGGAACGTGCTCTGCAAGCTTTTGTTTTGTTGATCGTTCTTGGATGTCTTGACACCAGCCAGTCAGACTTGTCAAGTGTCCTTGCAGGCGACCCCCTGCATGTCCCATGTATGTCTCCCCACTCTTCCCAAATGCCCTGATGCCTGTAGCACCAAGTGCATGCCTGCAGGCTGACACCTGTGATGTGGTGCCTGGGGCGTTCACATAGCAGCAGCGGCAACGGCGGTCGTCACCTATGCAGACACGCTAAGGTCGGTCGAGTACTCGTTGAGTCCCGGGGAAAAAATTCTTGCGTCGGGAAATAAAATTCTCAGAAATTAACATCCCTACTGTTAATGTACCGTCAATTATCTTACTTGCATTCAGTATGCTTTTACTCATGAAATTGTATCACTCCTGATGATGAACTTTGAACATTAACAGCATAAAAAGATAAACTAAGTGTGTGATCGGATATGGCAGTTGATGCTCCATAGCTTTCTGATGGGATGCCACTAAGAGCTATAGGTCATCTTTAATGTGTGACAGCTTTCAGAGAGTGCTAAGTTTCATCTTATTAAGTAAAGCCTATGTAAAATTCTCTTGTGACATTTTGATGCAGATATTATTGTAAATTAAATAAAGTGTAATCTTTGAATTTAAAAAAGTCAGTCTGAGAAATTGGCAACAAGCCCAACTCAAAATACTATTTGCGTCACAGTCTTGGTAATAAATAACAATGCTAATATGTTAGTGGTTATCTGTCATTGATTTATTGATATAATTATTGTTGTTTTGTTGATTGAGTATATATTTACTATTATAATTTTCGCTCTTCTTTTCTGGATCAATAATTTGAACTAATAATTGCGATAAACTGATTAACTAAACACTTGTGACTCACAGTTATCAGGTTATGTATATTTGACAAACTTGACATTTTATATTGTTTGCAGCAACTAAATGACTCGTCACTGATAATCAGTTTACTGGAAAGTTTTCTGTCTGATCGATCGCAGTCTGTCGGAACACTTGTCTCTTACTATCCGGCCATGGAGTCAAAAAGTTCAGGGGGAAAAACTATTTACGAGTACCCAAACAAATACTTTATCATGTATGGAAAAAATGTCGCAGGCATGGATGAACAAAAGTAAGTTGTGCTATTGGAATCTAGGTTCTGCATTTTTTCGCTCATTTATTATTTACATGTATAAGCATTTTGCTGTTCAGCTACCGGTAGTTAGTGTCTGTGATAATTTAACAATTTCTAACATTTTCCCTGCTTTGCTTTGATTCCGTTGGGTGATTGAGCTGGCTTTTTGTGTTTATGGCCATATATGTAATGTGGAAGATGTGATGTTAACAGGAAAGCTTGTTTTATCACGCCATCTGAACTTTTAGGTTGAAAATTTTGGGCATATTGAAATTGAAATGGCCATTAATTTTTTAAGTGACTACAGCTGCAGATATATATTGTATGGTTATCATTTTAATTTTTTTTAACATTGAATAAACGACATATGTGAGCTGTGTTGCGGAGGGTGCCTTATATGGTCATAGAAGAAGACTTAATGACTTAACGGACTAATGTCTGGCCAAGCTCAAGTTAGAATTTGACGTCAAAGAAGTGGAGAGTAAATGGTAAATGAAGTTAACTACTGCATGTCATTTTTTCAGAGAGGAGCGGGAATGGAGGCAGTGGACGGACGATGTGTTAATTCATACTATATCACCGAACATTTACCGCACTCCGTCAGAGGCACTTCAGGCCTTCTACCATTTCTCGGAAGTTGGAGATTGGTCCAATACGTTTGGGAGTTTTCAGCGCTTGTTTGTCATATATGTCGGAGCCACTGCCATGTACTTTATCGGCAAGATTCTGAAGAAAAGGTGGGTCGCTTTTTTCAGTTTGTTTCCTGAGATTTGTGTTGTTCTATTATTTTGATCTGTTGAATTTTGGCATATTTTTCTGTGCTGTCGTTAGATTGTACTGCTGTTGCTAATATTTTTGCTGGATTCCCATGTTAGCACTTTGGGATGAAGCAGCTTGTTTATGAGCCATGGTGCTTAGTTTTCACTGTGTGCATTGTTTTTGTAAAGTAGAAAAAAATATAGGCTAAGACAGATCATATTAGGAATAGTGGATTGGATGTTAACATTATTTTATGTTGCGACCTAGGCCGACTGTAGGCTATGGTTTTAAATCGTAGCACAGCGTTGTCGTGGGTGGGGTTTTTGCCAACCTGTTGTCAGTGTCTGGTATAGTTTGCCAGTGTCTGTCTCTGTCATCAGTTTTTTACGCGCAAGAGCTAGCTATCTGGCTATAGCGCGTATTAGCTATGGTAATTCTGTCCATCTGTCTGTCCGTCACGACCTGGTACCATTTCAAGACCAGTTGAGATAGAGACTTCGGGTTTTCACCATATGATATCCTAGCATTTCTAGTATTTCGTGACTAAATTTCATGCCACTGGGTGGCTCGTTTAATGTGAAAATGGTTGCAGATAGGCACAGAAATGCTGCTTATCATAACAAGCACTGGCAACGAGCTTCTTAGAAATGTCAACATGGATGACCTTGAGTGATCTTGAATCCCCAAAATAGGGAGTTTTACTGAATTTTTTGCAATTTTGGGATGCTACACGCAATTCAAGAGTGAATTGCGCCGAACGGCTGGAGATAGACCAAAACAACCTGCGTATGAAATTTTCTGCATTGAATTTAGATTTTAGCTGTCCATGTCTGGACCCTCTGGATTCAAAGAGGCCTGCGCACGCGAGTGTCAAAGAGGGGTATCTTTCTAAAAAGTGTTTTCTTATCTGCTGTTGTCTTGTCTAGCGTGAAAATGGTTGCAGATAGGCACAGACATGTTGCTGATCATAACAAGCACTGGTGACGAGCTTCTTAGGAATGTCAACCTCAATGACCTTATATGACCTTGAGCTCTATAATATTGATTTTAAGTGATTTTTGGGCGATTTTTGGCTGCAAAAGAGTGAATTGCGACTAAGTGGATGGAGATGGACTAAGATTACCTGCAAACAGGAACTCTCTCGCTCTTGTACGTCTCATGAGCATTAGATTTCAGATTTCTTGTAGTACTTTAAATGTTTTTTGACAGTCTATTTTACACGGTTTTAGACCATTTGAATTTGCGAATAGTTTTTTTTCACAATGGGCATCATGTAAGCGGTTATACCCTGAGATTTCCTGCAGGCTTGGCTAACTGTACTCATATAATACTGACGATGTATTGTTTTTTCTGCAAATACTGGAAATAAACGGTGATATATCGCATGTGACATAGTTGGTCGCTTGCTGTGCATAGGTATAAGTTAAAGGACGATGTGCGTGAATCAATGTATGACGCTTGTAACGAGTGGACATCCATGCTGCGCAAGTCTGGATGTAGGTTTATGGGCGGAGACCAACCTAACTTGGCTGATTTGGTAAGCCAGTATGTTTGCAGTCGTTTGAACAAAGATCTTCATTTTGAAATGTTTTAAATGCTATTGGTAAAAAGAAATGAAGTTAAATTGATTTGGTGGTAAGATATACAGGTCCCTTGCCTGTTGTACAGATCCCTCGATGGCTTATCTTTATTGTGCATTAATTCCTAACAATTGCTCAGTAGCATAGCCAGGATCTAGTTATAGTGGGGGCACTTTAGGGGTGGAACATGCGGAGGGGTGTCCTCTCCCCACAAGGAAGGGGTGTGGAGAGGGGGCTGTGTCTCTCCCGAGAAATATTTAGGATTTGTTGTGTGAAAATGATGTGTTTGGGTGCATTTTTAGCACTATTTTGAGTAACTGAGTAGGTTTCTAGTGGGGGCAGCACATGCCCCCAGTGCCCCCCTATGGCTATGCCAGTGCAGCTGCTATGAATTATCGGGGATTGTGAGCTTTGCTTTGATTGTATGCACCTACCATTAAAATCTGCTTGGTCGTGGTCAGTGGTCACTGTGTATTAGCCAGAATAAGTGTATTGGGTCTTATGTCTTATTTCTCCAAACTCTGCATTTTCAGTTTGTGGGTCCATCAAGAGAGTTGAGACCAAAAATACCCTCTCGTTTGCAGGTTTAACTGCAAATTAACAGCTGCAGATTAACAGCATTTAACAGGTTTGAAACACCAAGACCAGTGTATTTTGTGTGATTATTGCATTGTGGCAATTGTGTGTATGCGGTGTAGTCAGTATTTGGAGTGCTGAGTGCCATTGAAGGCTGCGAGGCATTCTCCGACCTTGTGAGACGGACCGACATTTCCAGGTGGTACCACGCCGTGAAGAGTGCAGTTGCCATGAACGCCGGAGAAATCTGGGCAACAGAGAACCAGCTGAAGCAAGCTGTGTGACTCTTGTAATACTGACAGTAAAAATATAATTCCGCTGCTGGATGTGGTGTTGGGACCTGAAGATGCCCCAACTTGTCAGTGAAATCCGACTTTTTGTATACAGTGTATAGTACAGCAAGGAATGTAGTTTATTTTCTAGTTGAAAATATTGTCCACAGAGGTGTCTGTAGAAAGTTTCAGTATGTTCAGTCAAACAGGGGTTCCCACAAAATGGGGCCCCCACAGGCCACAATTTCTGGCTTTTTAACTTTGTGGTGAACAAACAGGTTATTTATGGTATGTCGTGTTGCAACGTTTGTAAGTTCACTTGGTGCAGCACATTCTACAGGATGGGCGAAAAAACGTGGGACTTTACTTTTGTCTATATCTTCGCCAATTATTGATCGATTTTCAAAATTTTTTAACTGGCACACTCTGCAGACAATTTGCAATAACGCGATTATTACATATTCCACCACACTGTAAATGCATCTCTACACTACCTTGTGAAATGTCAATGAAATATGCATACATAACGATAATAATAAACAAACATAAACAGACCAACATTGCAGTGAATGATCTGTATGACACTAGACTGTGTCGGTATGACACAGTCTAGTGTCATACAAATCATTCATCTCAATGTTGGTCTGAAGTGTTTTTTTTCATTTACCTAAATTTTTGTTATTATCATTAGTTTTTGCTTACATTTATATTTCACAAGGTAGTGCAGAAACGCATTTACCGTGTGGTGGGATGTATAATAATTACGTTCTTGAAAATTGTCTGCAGAGTGTGCCAGTGAAAGAATTATAAAATTAGTCAAAAATCAGTGAAGATATTTACTAAAGTAAAGTGCCGCGTTTTTTATGGCCCATGGTGTACGATTTGTTTAAGTCTTCTAAATTCAGAAAGCTGTATCTCAAATCAGGCAAAACTGTCTGTGGCTATAACATGTGACACTGAATTCATTGTAAGCTTGTTGTACATTAATGTCAGAAAATTCATGTCAGGGCCTCACGTTAACGTTTTTAGCTAACAAACAGGGCCTAGTTGGGTTTAAATTACTAGTCGTCTGGGTATCACGGAGAGCCTTTGGCCAGTGAGTATACTTTACCAGCAATTTTTAACGCCATCGAAGCAAAGCATCAGGTTAGTTTAAAATGTTTCTGGGTGGGTTCTGGTGAAAAAATATAAACCAATTTTGACAAAATCTTACGCAGGAGTTGGGAGGAGGAAACATTTAGATCTTGTTTCTCAACTTCTCAGTCCGTATTCTTTTGTGGATCCTGGATCATTATCGAGGATTTGTTTTCATTAGAAGATAGTGCCAAATGACTGGCCATTATTCTCATTTTGTATTTTATAATGTCTTTAAATACAGTGTATGCGTTCATCTATATGCACTTATGCAGCCTGGTTTGCACAGTACTGAGACTAATTCAATCACAAAGTTTGCTTATTTTGTTATATTGTGATTTTATTCTGTGCATGTTTGCGTGTCTGTTCGTAAAATTAGAAACCTACGGGAGTTTTGCCATTATTGTTGTTGCAATTAGTTTGGTTGTAACGATGGACAGTATTTTAGTAAAAGATGATCAAATGAAAATTGAAATCTTGTCTCTGTTTTCACCAAACGCAATCGGGAAGTTCTTGATTGCAGATTTTAAGTGTATGGCTAATATAAACATGAATAGGAAAACATAGCAGTGTTATCAAATTAAAACTTTCTTAACTGATGTATGAGGAAATATGAAATTTGAACACAGCTTATATGTGTACTTTGTTCTAGGCTGTGAATGCAGATTAAAAAATACACTTATGTTTTATTTTAGATCTAACATTGCCCTGTCTTCATCATTTGTGTTCAAGGTGCCAAAGATGTGCAACATTTGCTCAAGTACTATGCGATATTCAGGGTGACCACTTGTCTGAAAAACCTGGAAATGTTGGGGAATTTTTCAGATGTCGGGGAAATGTCAGATATCAGTAAAAACCAGAAAAAAAATGTCAGAATTGTCAGGAAGAATCACCCAACAACTTTTTAAAAAATGTGTCAACAGGCTTGTTAGTATTATTCACTTATGCCAATTATTTTATGCTGTTTATTGCTGAATGTTGCTTACTTACATTTGAGTTTCATTGTCATTGAATATAAACTTAACTGTTAGCTTTAGCACTAATAGTACAGGTATAGTATGAATACCGGTTAAAATAGTCAGCAGTGCCGCGAATCGCCAGGGAAATCCCAGGGAATTTTATAGCATCATTTTCAGCAGTGTCGTATTCTTTCTTAACTCGTAACAAGCAGGTGTAATAATCTATTCATGAACGAATGTTACATATAACACGCATATGACATGCACATCATTTTTCAGGCCATCTTAAGTCTATCACAGCAGAACCGCCCAGCAACGTACAAAAGCACCAAACACATAATGATGCACATGCTCAGAATGTCAGAAGCCAGTGAAAGACGATGCGTATTTCAGCAACATCTAGCATGCACAGAGGGCTCGGGATCATGGCACACAAACCTCAAATTAATCCAGAACAAGTGTCAGGAATTAAAAAGGGCTTTGAGTGTCTTATTTGGCAACAGAATGCAACTTGAATGGCATCACACGATCGTGCTCAGAATTTGCTATCAGAAATTTTCACTGCTGTATTTTGAAACTTCCGATAGGTTTGGGAATGTTCAAACGAGTGCAACAGCTGTAAAAAGGGAAGCAAACTGCTGCAAATCAATCTTTTCTCACTGTATTATAATTTCAACAACTTTAATACTTCTCTAGCCAATTTAGTAATGCCATTAATGCATTAATTGGCCAGCTCTGTGACGATCACACACAATAATAATAATTGCACATTGCAGCAGACTGAAGCTATACGATGACATCCAGCAGAGTAGTTAAATATGATTTAAATACTGCAGATGCATAAATACAGCACTGCAGTAGTGGCACCAACATCCACAACAGCATTAAACTTCAACCACGCGGTGACCAGTTGTACGGAAAATCTCAAGAGAATTTATAGCTGTCAGAGACCCGATAATAAGCACATCAAATTTCAGTGGAAGATGATTGTTGGGGAAAACTTATTATTGTAAACATATGGCATGAACAAGTAATCTGTTTCTTACATTAGGTTATGTGGCGCTGCACAAATATGTTTCTGACCGACTTTCAATGCTTAGTAGCATAGCGGCAGATCAGCAGTTTAGTAGTTTAGATGGCAGATTTTGTAGTGCATTTTCTTTCTTATCATACCGCTATATTTTGTTACGGTACTGTTAGTATGCATGACATCAATAGTACTTAACGATAGCTTTAGGGAGGAAGGTCACAGAGGCTAATTATTTATAGGCGAATAGCAGGGAAATGTGTATTACTGGAGAAAAGTCGCTGGTCACCATATATACCTAACAGCAGCACTGTAGGTTAAAAAGTTACGGGTGTAGAAAATTGCAATTTTCTGAAAGACGGTTACAAATTTTCATCAGAGGAGATATGGGTGCTCAAAATGTAATTTTGCGTCTGAATTCCTATCACAATGGAGGTATTTTAAGCCCTAAACTTTGTATTTTACAAGAAACTTTTTGGACAAGAAAATTTTCTGAGAAAACTAAAATTTATAAGGGGGGAATTGACCCCGCCCTTGCCATAATGCTACTGGTAAGCAATACAGTTCTGTACTGTTACACCCTCAAGGACTATTCTCTCACAAACAAGTACAAAAACTTCAAAAACAAATACAATAAGTTGACAGGTATACAAACAGCTAAAAGCAGTCATAACAATTAATTAGAAATGAATGCTATATTATACATGAGCAAAGTATGTACACTGGATAAGCAAATTATGTTCATGGAAAATTGCCTAAACAATACAACTGTTGTAAACATAACATAACAAAGATTAATAATCATCCTATATATGCATACTAAGACTGGAATATAAATGGATAAATTATATATTACATACAGACAACAATGAGATGAATTTTCTTCTCAGTTTACTTCAAAATCTATCGATGTCCAATGGAATGGTTTTGAATGAAAATATGCCAATTAAACTCTACTCTCTACAGTGCAACTAATACTCCTAATACTGATTTCAGTTTTTGTTTGAAAATCATATCCAATATGACATCCAGTTAACTTTCACGCAAACTATACCAGTTTTAATATAGTAAGCATTCTGACAACACAAAACTTAACAAATGACGAAACCAGCCTGCAAAATCACTACATGACAGCATGCCGCAGTGAACTGTAAATTACAGAATATGAAGGATATAAGGCAGCTTATGAAAAGAATAGCAAAAACGTTCAGAAACAATCTAACAATACAATATTCATCATAACTAAAAAACGAAGAACACTTAACTGTACAACTGATGGCTTTTATTTTTATAATTAGTGGCCAATATTAATAATTTTTTGCAGTGTCTTCGTTGACGAACTGCATAAGTAGATGTCTTACACCTCACCGCAAATATGTTGCTGCATTACCACACAAAATTTGGACATTTGGATAGCCACTTGTACTTTAACATGCAACAAACAAAGTACCTGAACATGTTGCACAACGCTTAGTCACAACCAAGTATTCTAATCATTGAGTTTGACGACCTCAGAATACTGCATAAACAATTGATTCAGTGTTCAAAGAGTAAATTAGACGAAGATAAGGTGCAAAAAAATCTTTCTAGTCAGGCAGCCTTGGCATTCAATTGGTAGCACCTATTACATGATCACTGGGTTAAACGTGCATCCAGCCAACCAAATACGACCCAAAATACAATAACAAAAACATCTCTAAGTGTACACCGCAGAAACGTAAAAGGTTTTGGAAATATCTGAAACTCCACAGTACTCATGTAAAAATTTACAAAACTCCAGGTGATGCAACAAATGCTGATATTTATACAGAAACCCAAACACTGCTATACCGCTTTCTGGGTCACTTTAAACACTGCACACTAGTACTACAGGGTGGGCCAAAAACGTGGCACTTTACTTTTGTCCATATCTTGGCCAACTATTGATCGATTTTCAAAATTCTTTCACTGGCGCACTCTGCAGACAACTTGCAATAACACGATTATTATATATCCCACCACACCATAAATGCATCTCTACAATACCTTGTGAAATACCAATGAAATATGCATACATAACAATAATAACAAACATTTTGGTAAAACTGAACAAGTAATTTGAGCAAAGCTCACATGATGCGTAATAACAGCGGTCCTGCCACTTTGGCAATCAGTGTAGGCCTACAGCAATAAGATATTAATGCATCTTAAAACAGTACTTAAATTTGAGGCCTCCATATGGAAGACTCCTTGAATTTAAGAGATTAAAACTTAGATTCTTAAAAATGTACATCCTATGCTAAAAATGTCATACACAGGTTGTCCTGGTCCATCTCCAGCCATTTCAGCGCAATTCACTCTTAAAATGTGTGTCGCAGCCAGAAATCACAAAAAATTACTAAAAACCCCTATCTTGGGAGTTCAAGGTCATTCAAGGTCATCGACGTTGACACCAATAAAAAGCTTGTCACCACAAGCAGCATATCTGTGCCTATCTGCAACCATTTTCATGCTACACAAGATAATAATCGGCGCCGAGTGACTTCTGCTTTTAAACGCCGTGTATAAATCCACTTTATTATTATTAATATAATTGTGGTAAAATAACCACTTTTTAAGGAAGTAGCCATATTTGACGCCCGCCTGCGCCGGCCTCCTTGAACACAGGTGGTTGAAACTTGGACTACTAAAATCTACGTTTAATGCTGAAAATTTCATACGTAGGTTGTCTTGGTCTATCTCCAGCCATTTCGTCGCAATTCAGTGTTGAAATGTGCGCTGAATCCAAAAATTGCAAAAATTCACTAAGAGCTCATTTTTGGGGGGTTCAAGATCGTTCAAGGTCATCAATGTTGATAAATCTAAAAAGCCGGTCACCAGTGCTTGTTATGATAAGCAGCATGTATGTACCTATCTGCAACTGTTTTCACACTATACAAGCCAATAACGGCAAAATAACATTTTAGGGGAGTACCCCTCTTTGACGCCATTGTTCAAGGGGAACGCCCTCACCCAGGGGCATGAAATTACGTCACAAAAAACTAGATATCTTGAGCAGCCCATGGTGAAGATTGTGTGATCCTAGCTTGCACCGTTTTGACACAATACAGCAGTGTGACAGACGAACGGACGGATGGACAGACGCCCAGGCCATGGCTAAGACGTGTGAAGCATTCTGCTATCGCGCGAAAAAAACACTTCAGACCAACATCGTGGTGAATGATCTGTATGACACTAAACTGTGTGGGTCTAACAGTCTAGCATCATACAGATTATTCATCGCAATGTTGGTCCGAAGTGTATTTTTCATTTACCTAAATTTTTGTTATTATCGTTCGTTTTTGCTTACATTTATATTTCACAAGGTATTGTAGAAATACATTTACCATGTGGTGGGATATATAATAATCGCATTATTGCAAATTGTCTGCAGAGTGTGCCAGTGAAAGAATTTTGAAACTTGGTCAATAATCGGCAAAGATATTGATAAAAATAAAGTGCCACATGTAAATGCAAAAAAGCATAAACTGAAATGTCAGGAAAACACTGTAACTAACAGAAATAAATACAAAGTGAGTAATAAATCATCATAACATGCTTATAAATTATCTCCAATCAATCAGCTGAAGGAATCAAAATATATACACAACATGCAAATTATTACAAGTTACATCATGGAACCAGCGGTTAACAAACTTCGCACATAACCAATGGCAAATCCTCCTTCTCAACTGGAATGACTTTATCACCAATAATCAGGTAACCAAGTTTAGTGGGCTTCAGAGGAAAAGAGAGAGATGAGCCAAAAAATGACAAACTTCAACAAATCTGCCTCAAAAACACATCCGAGACATGTGTATACTACAGGTTGGCGCAAAAAACTGGTGAAATATTTTGCTTACATTTTTGTAGCACGTGTACGACACAATGGAGAAGAGCAAATGCAACATACTAACAAGACTTACAAAATACAAATTTAAAACTAGAAATTTGGGGCAAAGCCCAACGTGAGTCTGCCCAGCGCCCTAAGTGCGACTGGGGGAAATTAGGGGGGGGGGG
>Ga0209367_1002444_pt1 | contig 24536 bp, 17 predicted proteins | sample WorMetLIZISLAND2_FD_187412 | JGI IMG/M metagenome (GOLD analysis project Ga0209367, IMG submission 187412) | Marine gutless worms symbiont microbial communities from Max Planck institute for Marine Microbiology, Germany - Olavius geniculatus... ... | reverse complement strand
GCGCTCAAAGTCGAAAGTTGTCGTTAAACGTACTAAATTTTGCGCGTTTTTTGCACTCCAAAATTTTAAGGGGGCGGTACCCCCTAAAAGTTGTACCCGCGTTATCACCCCCATCTAGCAGCACGTCACGTGGCAAAGTCTCATGAAGCTACTCCCTTTGGCTCCAAAAATCCTTCGTCTAATACGCTACATTTCAAGGCAATTTTTGACTCCCCTTTGAAAAAAGTTGAAAGGGGGTCCCCGTCCCAGGTGGGGAGTGCGCTAGTAAGACTTGGTCATTCTCTAACGCGTGTAAAAATTTGCGGGCGCAGCACCCCCTAGGGGCCGAAATATGTTTTTCCGAAAAATGCGCTTTCGGTGGGTACAAACTCACATCTAGATCTCCAAGGTTACTGGACCGATCTTCACCGGACTTGTTTCGCCTAACGCGGGAGGAATCGCTGTCGAACGAGTAACTCACCGATTTTGAATAACTTCATCCGTTCCGGAGATATTCGCCGTCAAACTTCGAAGTCGACGGAAATCGGGCCAAATTTTGCATGTTTTTGGCCCCTAAAATTTTTTTGGGGAGGCTCCCCCAAAATTTTGGACCGGGATTATAAAATTGAACGCAGCGTCGAGCATCGTGCAAAATTTCACGCCGATCGGCCGACGGAGCTCGGAGATTACGCGGCGAAAAAAAAGAAAAACCACAGCAAAACAGAAGTCCTTCCGAAAACTATCGTTTTCGAGCGGACTAATAATTATATACATTATAAAATTACAATATACTGATATATGCATCGGCTTCTATTTAATTTATTTGTGTTGGAAAGATAAATTTTTATCTGACGACGAACTGACATGTCTTCAATATATCTTTCGCATTTTGTACTGAGCCAATGCAACCAGAGCCTGTACTTACTTAAACTGTCGCGCACTAAAGTTTTCTCTGCTGCCCAGCTTGATTACGTTTCCCAGGCCCTTATTGTACCAGGATTACGAGATGCACTCCATGCTTGGTCCAGGTTCTTGCCAGCTAATTTAATCAACAGAATACGCCTAGGTCGTCAGTTTATAAATGTTACAATTTCTGGCTGTAGAGCACATTTCAAAAGCGAATTGCGACGAAATGCCAGGAAATAGCCCAAGTCAACCTGCATATAGAATTTTCAGCATTAAACGCAGATTTTAGCAGTCCAAGTGCAATCACCTAGGTTCAATGACGCATGCGCAGGTGGGTGTCAAAGAGGGGTACCCTCTTAAAAAGTGGTTATTTTACTGGTATTGGTTGTCTAGAGTGAAAAAAGTTGAAGCTAAGCACAGACATAGGCCTACTGCTTGCCATAACAAGCACTATAGTGACGAGCTTTTAAATGGTGTCGACATTGACGACTTTGAATGACCTTGAACCACCAAAATAAGGGGTTTTAATGTTTTTTTTCCAACCTTCGGCTGCGGCGCTGGCTAGAGATAGACCTGGACAACCTGCGTATAAAATTTTTTCACAGAACGTACATTATTAACAATCTAAGTTTCGACCTCCTAAAGTCAACGAGCCTTTTGTACGAAAGCCTCAATTTTGTGTAGTCCTTTAAGACACATTATTATTTTATTGCATGCTGTACACGACTGCACAGTTGGCAGTAACGCTGCTATCGCGCGTCGCGTGAGCTTTTCTCAAATTACTTGTTTTCCAGGCCTAATAAATGTCATTGATGTCGTTGTGGGAGGGAGTAGAAGGTGTATTTCTCGGTGCTTTTGCTGTATTAGCGGCGCTGCTGGGAGCGACTGGTGTGACCCTGGTGCTGCGGCTTCCGTCTGCTGAAGCTGATGATGGTGATGCTGTGAGTGATGAAGATGGGGTGTATCGCCGAGTGATGCCTGTGCCGTCGTCGTCGTCATCACAGGCGTGGTGCAGCTGGTCTTTACGCAGGACGACACTTGCCGGTCCGTGCATCGCCACCCGTGTGCGGCCTGCCGTATTCAACACAACGCCACAACGTCGCATACTGCAGCTTATAGCCTACACTGCGTTCCAAAAATATAGGCTTAGCCGCTTAGCCCTATATGCCAAGCTCGTAAGGATAACTCTGTCATTTCTCTACACATTTTCACAATCAATTCTCTAGCGGTCACACTCTGCGAAAATTTGAATTAAAAATGTTACTAAAGATCCAACTAAACCGAATGCGTTAGATCTTTAACTACACGGTCGTCGCAAATTTGCCGCAGAGTGTGCTCGTGAAAGAATTTTTAAAATCTGTTCAGAATTGACGAAGTTGTCGATATGATCTTGGTGTAATACTTTTGGTTACGCAGTGTAACACAGACCTTAATTAATATAACAATTATACAGCTAAGTGTCAGCTACATTTCAGGTACTGCAAAATGGAAAATCCACACTTAAAGTCCCGGGCAATTAGAGGATATTTATGTAAGCAGGGTGCGAAAGTAGAAAAAATGCCAGTATATTCGTGCAGATACTTATACATATGTATTTTTCGCCGACTGAGTTTACACCGTATTCCAAACACCGTGCAATTTTTTAGGCCTACTTCATCAAATTTCCACCAACTCTGATAATTAAACTTTTGGGCACAAAGATGGAAAAAAGAAGATGATAAAATTGTCAGGTGAGCTCATTTTCCACCTCACTTAGTTCTCGTCGACACAATACAGCTGTTAAACACAGATGTTGCATATAGCTCTGACAAGACAATTTTGCGCAGTTTTTTGGGAGGGGATTGGGTGAGAGGATATGGTGTGCTTTTGTTGATTCATCGTTTCAGTTATATCTTAACAAAATGTCGAACGATCGCCGACTTACCGAGCGCGTAGCAGTGCGAGTGCAGAACGTAGAGATCAGTTCCGATGACGTCACGAGTCGGTCGAAGCTGGTTTTCGTCCGCATACAGTGTGCACTCGCTGACGTCATCTACTACAGGCGAGCGGGTCACGGTGACACCGACACACCTGTGTGACGTCATCAGGCAGGCTTCGAGGCAGTCGGGAAGGCTGGTCACGTGTCTGGAACAGTTGCGTGGAATCCAGTCGTGCACGGGTCTGGTGTCACGGTGCAGCAACCAGCTCGACTCACAACGATACGCTGTCAGAACACACACCGCGCACACGTCATCAACATGAGTTTACGATATAAGTCACCCCCGCCCTTCGTGCGAAAAACCCATCCGATCGGTAAGCTTATTAGGCTCAGGAGCTTTTTGCTAATCCGCTGCACTGTTAAGCCGCATACAGAGCAACGTAAATGAACTGAACTGACACGCTTCCTTTTTGACGAACTGACCAATGGGCGAGCATAGCGAGCCCATTTGTCATTGGTTGTAGGTTGTACGTAGTCTCGTATCACCGACGCCGTTAAACGGTGCTTACTCTAATGCACTAAACCTACTGCTTGCCCATTGATCAGTTTGTCAAGAACTGAACCATGTCAGTTCAGTTCAATTCAGTTCATTTACGTCGCGCTGTACGCGCCTTAAATCAGAATGGGAATCACTGAAACACGTTTCGAATTCAGTTCAGTAAATTTCTTATAGGCATATCAACTAGTTCTTAATTAAAGAGCTACCCTGCATGTATGAGTTATGCTCGAAATCTAAAGGCGCGTACAGAGCGACGTGACTGAACTGAAATGAACTGAACAGAATTTAGTTGTTGAATTTTTGAATTTAGTTTTTGATGAACTGACCAATGGACAAGCAGTATAGGCCTAATGCATTACAGTAGGCCTAGGCATGCACTGTCTAACGGCGTCGGTGACTACGTGACTACGCTCACGTACGCGACAACCAATGACTTGTGGGCTCGCCCTGCTTGTCCATTGGTCAGTTTGTCAAAAACTAAACCGTGTCAGTTCAGTTCAGTTCGGTTATACGCTTTTAAGCCAGAGTTTTAGTTTTCATTATTATTTTTTTATTTCTTACCTTTTCAGTTTTTTTCTTATTTTTTTTAGTTTTCTTTATTTCAATCATTTTTCATTTTTTCGGATTTTTAAAATTTTACATTTAACAGTACCGGTACTTATATTCTCTGTATCTCTCATTCCATTTTTCTTCAAAAACATTTCAGTTCTTTTTAGTTTATGTGCTAGATTAAACTGACAGTTTGTCAGATTTTGAGTGCAAATTCTCTATTGTATTGTTGTAACGCAATAAAAAGCAGCAGCGCGCGTGTACCTCGTAGACGGCAGGAGTGTTCTTTGCGCGTGAAACTGGTCACGTGAGCTACGACATCGTACCGACTCTCATTATAGTTGGCTGCCAGCGTGCACGTCATGTTCGTTTCTCCCGGTGGCTTCGCCGCCACAGCGTACAAGCTGCAATTCGCCTGCATTCGGCAGGTGGCAGCACACAGCGACGCTGATGAGTTATACTGAATTACGAAATTCTCCAGACGATAACGTATGCGCTTCTGCTCCGTCCACACTGTCTCACAACCTAAAATCAAAAAACTGACATTTGTCGACGTCGCTCATCATCGTCGTTATGAGCAGCGACGTTAAAATTAAAATACATACACACACAATGTCGCGACGAGAAAACGGTACTTAAAGTTTCTGGGTTTTTTGCAAGGCCGTCCGATTTGATGGCTTTTATTAATGGGTGTAAATGGGTGTAAGTTAATGGGTGTAAGTCAATGCCCACTGAACCGAATTTAACCGAATTTTATTTTTGGACACCATTTCCTGCATAATAATTAGCCTACGTTGTACGTTGTCGGCGGAGTTCTATCTATACGAACTGCAGTTCAATAAGTTATCGCATCAGTGACGAATGATTTGCTTACCTGCATAATGTAGGCCTAATATGTATTCTACCTCATTTGAAACAGCAAACTCTTGCCGCTAACTGTGGCGTCGTGCCCATGGGGCCCGTGGGTCCCGCTTCCAAATATATTAAAAAAACAAATTATTTTGTCTAAAGCATCTTTAACACGTTTTGGAGTAGATATCTATCTACCACCCGCCCCTAAGTGTGATCCGCCAAACGCTAGCCGACGTCCGTGGGACGATCCTGTTTTGGTCACGAAAACGACGTCCACAGCATCGACTGCACGACGCCCTACAGGGGAGAATGAAACGCAAAAGGGAGGAAAAGGGGAGATAAAGAGAAGGGTAGGATAGTACAGAAAAAACGTGGATAAATCATAGTGAAGGGGAGTGGGAAAAAACGGGACGGAAAATGGGAAGAGAAAAGAGAGGGAGTGGCCGGATATCGATTCTACTCGTAGATATGAAAAGACCTACCGGTATAGCAACGGTCGAGCAGCTGGTAGCGAGTTGTGCGTGGAAGGAGTTTGGTCACTGCTTGATGACTGTGATGATAATGACATGATAAACTATCATCATCATCATCATCATTATGATCTTGTACGACGTCGACTCCCGTACAGTCGTCAGTGCGCAGACATTGTTCCAGACAAGCTGTTGCAGTCCTTGCTGCTGCTGCTGCTGCAGCTGCTCCTGATACTGATAACTGATGAGGATGCTTCAGCCAGACCGGCAAACACGCTACACGCGCAAACCATTTGCAACAGTCAAACCGTCAAACAGTCAAGACCTTGTAATAGACCTGCTGTTGAGGCCCACAAATTAGGACAGATGGAATTTATTGAAGTTTTTTCATTCACTTTAACACGTATTATGCCTGGTCTGCTTCCTTAAAGTAGGGCCTAGCGCAAAAGCAGACGTTGGGTAAGGTGAAAAATAAAACATTTAGGCCTATTTAATAGCCAGTTGTGTCAAAAATATTTCTGCCAAATATTATTAAAATCTGTTAATCTTTATTCAAAGTACGTTACGATCGATAATGTTGGGGATGTTTTTTCAGGTTTTCTGTTTCTTTTAACGCAGATTTCGCTTGATCTGCTTTCCTTAGGTAGTGCAGAAGCATACATTGGGTGAAATGGGAAATTGAACGGTAATTTGATGGCAAGTTGTGTCAGAAATATGTTGTACCAAAAATTATTAAAATATGTTAATTGGTTTTCAAGTTACAGTCGAAAATGTCGGGGATGTTTTTTGAGACACAGTGTAATTAACGTTAGGCCGCACTTGGTAGCAAACTTTATAGAAAACAGCTAAGTGTGTTAGTAAGTTCTACTGTCCTTGTTTGGTCGACATCGAGTCAAATTTAGTCGTCTCGTGTTTTCGAAATATACTCAACGGCAACAACTTCAAAACGACATTTACTTGGTTGGAGCAAACAAGCTTAGATCGTCGGGTAGAGTTGAGCAGCTACCTTGACTACGTGAATAACGTAATTGTTGTTAATTGCTGCGCCGCAGAAGTATCAAGTCCTACTGAGTTGCATGGGTTTGTAATATACTCAACGGCGACGATCGCAAAAATTGAGTTTCGTTAAGCGTTGCAAGGAATTTCTGCTCAGGCTTAGTGTGAAAAATCTTCTGATGTGCTGTAGGCTTGGGTGGGGGGAAATTTCCGGGTATGCAAAAAGCGAGGGGGGGAAACGTCCGGGAAGGAAATTTCCGTCTCCCACGACCATAAAGTCGTGACACATTCAACGGTTTTAGCTAATCGTAGAAATGTCATGATTTTGTACTCACTGCGCTGGCAACAGTTTTCAACAGAAGGCAGGTGACCGGCCGTGACGTCATCGTTTCCACGAAAACAGGTGTACACCTCTGTAACCAATGAAACGTGCGGTGTACAAACCTTTCATGCACCGATGTAGCTAAATCTCGCCTAAGAAATAATAAGACGATCTCAAGATTTAACTATGTAGTTTTTTTGGCCGACCTTTGGTCGACCGTACTATAACTGTCGCGCCTTTGGTACACGCAGGTCGTCGACAGAGGGGTAAAAAGACGGGAAATTTTTTCCCGGGCCCCTCGAGGTTTTGGAGCCCGACGTCGCTCAGAAATCCAAAGTACATCAGAGTGCGCCAATTTAAAAAGCAATTTTTAAAAAAAATCCCATATGGGCTCCGCGAGAATGCTTTTCCCGGGCCCCGCTGTGGTTCTCGACGTCCCTGGGTACACGGTTACGTGTGTCTGTTGTCTGTCTGTCTGACATTTGTCTGTTACGCATACAGGCTATATTGTGGCTGAACGGACGGTACGTTTTAACGGTAAACTCTATAAACAAATAAATAGAATCATCGGCTGACGTTAAAACATTGTTTTGTTGGAATGACCTTGCAGTAACCGCTACTGTAAGCTCCACAGGAAAACCATGTTGGTACTCTCTTCATTTTTTTTTACAAAGAAACAAATGCTATTAAGTGCTGAGTGTATAACTATTTCCTCTACCGAAATTTGCTACCACTAAACCAGAATGTTTGTTAAAATTATTTGAAAATGCAGCAGGTGTCCGGTTTTTCAGATACAGTGAAATCACACGAATTATAACGTTTCTAGTAGGCCTACGTCTTCGCTCTTTGGAGACGGACATGGGCGGGACCCATGTTCCTTATGAACACTCCCAAACTTCGCGTGAAATACATCGTTCGCGACGTTATTCAGTCACCTGCTAATCACCGGTGCAGCGTGTGACGTCACACAAAAACACGATTGTAAACATTAAAAACGCATCGCGCGGTGTAATTCACTACATCAGTAGGGCCGCGGGAAGTCTCTTGTATTTTGTATCACCGTGATATGATGTTAGTATACTATAGAACATGCCGGTTTGCTCGTGCTACTACAGACCCTGTTGTTGTGGCCATCACACAATGATCCATATCTCCAAAACTGATAGACGTCACGTGACCCAAAAAAATATCTTAGAGGCTCAATGTCTAATAGGCCTAACCGTGCAAGATTAACGCATGGTCACAATGGTTCACCTAAAGGCTTACGGAAGCCTGCGATGCTGGTACTGCTGATTTAATAAATAGGCCTACTGCTACTATAATTATGATTATCATGACAGCGACAGTGACGATGACGACTACGACTTCTACTACTACAACTACAACTAGGCCTACTACTACGAAAACTACAGACTTTCTTGCTGTGAAAATCGCACAATGGTGTGTTGTAGGGCCTATAAACTTGGGATGCCAATACTTCTGATTCAACCCAGTCACAACACTAGAGGCTACTACTACTACCGCTGCTGCTGTTGTTGTTGTTGTTGCTGCTGCTGCTGCTACTAGTCTACTGCTACCACAGACTCTGCTGCTGTGGACATCACACACTGAAGATCTTTGGGTAGCGATACTTTTTGTTCAATCCATAGGCGTACTGGGGATACGACTACGATTACGACAACGACGACGACAACAACAACAACTACTAGGCTACTACAGACCCTGTTGCTGCGGACATCTGACAGCGATGTACTGTATGACCCTGGGATGGCGGTACTTGTGGTTTAATCGTCTCAGGTCGGAGTGTATCCAACAGACCACCGCTCCATCACGCCTGCTAAATTCGACGTCGACGCCCAAACACGCCCCGACCAGCAGTGACCCCCTCGCAGCCTCGCAGTGATCCAGACAGTCTTGTACGCTCAGCGGGGCAAGACGGCCCGCTGACCGCGGCGGGGCAAGATGGTCCTGTGATCGAGGGGGTGGCGGGATGTAGCGTATTGCACCCGGCGAGTGCGTGTGTGCGTGCACAATCCAGCCCGTCACGCAACCTGACACCCGCACAAACATTATCATTATTATTGTTATTATGCACCAAAAATGTAATAGGTTAAATGTTAGAAAAATGTATTAATCGTTAAAACGGGTTTTCTAATAAATTTGGAAAAAAAACTTCGCAAAACACTCGATCCTCTTTCTACTTGACTGTTGATTCAATATATGGATTTAGCTTAACACATCAGTTCATTTCTTTGTCATTTCGTGCGTTACAATAAAATCTAAATACAAAAAGCTGTTGTTATTTTACCTCATTAGTAAAACTTCGATATTGTACGTAGACATAATAAATTTCGGTTAAACGAATTCAACGTTTATTCAGAATATAAGAACAACAAAAAATCTTTTTAAAACGTTAAAAACGTTTTTACAAAAAAATGAAAAAGAATTTGCAAACGTTTACAGCAACCATGCTCATCAAAGCATTTCAGTTAAAGTGTGTACAGAGCGACGTTACTGAACTAAACTGAACTGATACTGTTCAGTTTCTGACGAACTGACCAATAAGCAAGCAATGCAAGCTTATTGCTCATTAACTGACGCGTACGTAAGCTAGTCATGTAGGCTGTCAACGCCGTTAGAGGGTGCCTACTGTAATGCATTACTGATTGCCCATATATTGGTCAGTTCGTCGAAACCAAACCAAGTCAGTTCAGTTCAGTTCAGTCACGTCGCTCTGTCAGTGTGCGCCTTTATGCTATACCTCGCTCGTGTGGGTCGATGGGCTTCCTGGGAGTAGTGCGCTTGAGAACGGGTGTCGCCGTTGTCGTTGTTGTTGTCGTTGCACGTGTAGTAATAGTAGTCGTAGTAGTAGGTGGAGTGTTGGTTCTCCTAGTTGGCGTTGTTGTAATTGTAGCTTCGACAATAGCCGGAGGAGTAAATCGAGCAGCAGTAGTAGTAGGTGTACTGGTCGTTGATGTCGTAGTGGATGTCGCAGTCGTAGTGGAAGGAGTCGTAGTAGTGGCGGATGTAGTAGTAGTTTCGGTTGTCGTGTGGCTAGTTGACGGTGTAGTGGTAGTTGTCGTGGTTAGCCTGGTTGTTGTTTGTAAGGGAGAAGTGTTAGGAGTTCTTCTGCTGGTTGTCGGTGTCGTCTGAACGATGGTTATCAGGTCCCCTGCCACACAGAAAGCAAGTTAATTACAGCAGTAAGTAGAAGCGTTCACAGAACACAATCCCCAATTAGGGCTGTTTTTACTCTTTGGAATGTCGCATGCAGGGCCTACAGCTTACTTTTGTGATTTTTACCTCCGCCAAGGAGGTGATGTTTTTGCCGGTTTTTGTTTGTTTGTTTGTCTGTCTGTCTGTGAGTCAGCAAGATAACTCAAAAAGTTATGGACGGATCTTTCTGAAATTTTGAGGGTATGTCGGGAATGGCACAAACTACCAGTGATTCAATTTTGTGCGTGATCCGGAAGGAATCCTCGATTCTGCATCACTTTGAAATTTTCGTTACCATTGCGTTATAGGGGGCATAAGAGAACAGCTGGCAAAGCGAAGATGGTGACGCCACCTGGCGAACAACATTGCTTTGGCGGAGGAACCTGCGGGCTATTACTGCTTTCTAGTTTAGTCTGCGTGACATGTGTTATATAACGGATGATTCGGGCAGATCCAGACATTTATATGCATGCGGTAGGCCTACATGTATATTTCGTGGTACATAAACATGTGAATACGAAACCTGGAATTAAACTTTTGGCCAAACGCTAATTATTGTTTTTTAAATAATACTTTCTAATCAAGTTTTTAGATTTAATCAATGTTGCGCAAGTTGCATTGGTCAACTTCCTATAAATGTCTATGTTGATGTCGATGATGATAACGATCGTAATATAAGTTGTACAATAAAAACCAACTACTTGCATGATGCCCAAAATACTCTCGCAACAACGCCAACCGATGGCGAGTTGGTGACAAACGTTTAACGTGGTAAAGCGAAGTAGCCTACGTAACAAACAATCTAAATTACACGTTAAGGATAATAGGCCGAAATGCTTTAGCCTAAACAAACAAAAAAATCTGGACTAATGCTCATGTGATGCGCGAGAGCCTAGCAGTTTCTGTTCGCAGGTAATCTTGGTTTATTTCCATCCATTTTGTTGCAATTTACTCTTTTGCAGCCAAAATCGCCAAAAAATTACTAAAAACACTTATTTTAAGGTTCAAGGTCGTTCAAGGTTATCGATGTTGACAATCCTAAGAAGCTCGTCGTCAGTGCTCGTTATGTTGAACAGCATATCTGTGTTTATCTGCAACCATTTTCACGCTAGACAAACCAACAGCGGATAAATAACCATTTTAGAGGGGTACCCCCGTTTGCCACCCGAATGCGCAGGCGCCGGATTTGTATTGCTAAAATTTACATTCAGTGCTGAAAATTTTATACGCAGGTTGCCTTGGTCTATCACCAGCCATTTTGGCGCAATTTACTCTTGAAATGTGTGTCACAGCCAAAAATCGCGAAAAATTCACTAAAATCTCCTATTTTGGGGGTTCAGGGTCATTTAAAGTCATCGATGTTGACATTTCTAAGAAGCTCGTTGCCAGTGCTTGTTATGATAAGCAGCACGTCTGTGCCTATCTGCAACCATTTCCACGTTAGACGAGCTACTATCGGTAGAATAACGCCTTTTAAGGGGGTGCCCCACATTTATCCTTTTGTTCGTGGAGATCCCCTTCACCCAGTGGCATGAAATTTTGTCATGAAATACCAGAAACACTATCCGGTGACAACCCGAAATCTCCATCTCATCTAGTCTTGGAACGGTACCGGGACATGACAAACACAAAGACGGACAGACGGACGGATATAATTACCGTAGCTAATACGCGCGTAAAAAAGAAATCGAATAGCAAGCAAATAAATATTAATTTGAGTTATTAAATAATCTGGTGTTTGTTAGTGAGTTAACTATTTTGGTAACTATCAGAAACGTCATTTAAGGGGAGGGCTGGAGGAGTCTACGGACCTCCCCAAGGATTTATGATTATAATTTTTTTCTCTGTAAATCGTACTGTACATTTGAAACAGTGTCACTGCTGCAAGAACAATACGTTACGTAGACTGACCCTTAATGATTTACCAAAATGACGACACTGGTAGGCCTAACTATTTACTAACTAGAAAGCAGTCAAAGCCCGCAGACCTCCGCCAAGGCCATGTTGTTCGCCAGGTGGCAGCACCACATTCGGCTTGGGAGCGGTTTCCCTTATGCCTCATTGAAAGCTATGTTAACGAAAATTTCAAAGTGATCCAGAATCCAGGATTCCTTCCGGATCACCCCCAAAATTGAATCACTGGTAGTTTTTGCCATTTTCGACATTCCCACAAAATTTCAGAAAGATCCGTCCATAACTTTTTGAGTTATCTTGCTGACAAACAGAGAGACAGACAGACAAACAAAGTCTGGCAAAAACATAACCTCCTTGGCGGAGGTAATTAATCCAGGAAAAGGCACGTAGCCTACCTGGGCGGCACCGCTGTGCGACCACAAACTGGTGCACATGCGGGTACGGTCCGCGAGTGTCGACGAAGTTGGCGGCATGATGCACGTAACAGGTGCGCGTGTCCATGTCAAAGTCAGCAGCCTGACAGCGCAGGTCGGATGAACAGACGTCCAGACACTCGTCCAGCGACCACAACGTCAGCCAGCGAGACCCGACAGGCTTTGGTGGAACGACTCCGTGGAATGAGTTGCGGTTGGCGTGGAAACGCCATCTTGCCCCGGTCACGTCACACACTGCAGTGATAAAAGGCGCATATAGAGCGACGTAACTGAACTGAACTGACATGGTTTAGTTTTCGATGAACTGGCCAACAGGCAAGCGGTAATGCATCACAGTGGGCACCGTCTTAAGGCGTCGGTGACTATGTGACTACGAGCTCGAGATGCTTGCTAGTTGGTCAGCTTGTCACGTGTCAGTTCAGTTCAGTCCAGTTACGTCGTTTTACAGTACGCGCATTAATAGGTTGCAGAATAACAGCAAAAGTGAAACAAAGTTTCCATCGAACGCAACGTACGCAGCAAAGGGTAAAAGTACGCAACAAACGCAGTTGACGCAATGGCCAAAACGCAAGGACAAAAACGGTCATTGCGTCAATAAAAAACGTCGAAAAAGAATAAAGAGTAAAACGGGTTTTTGTCCAAAACTTTTTAGATGCTTATAAACGTTTAACAAAACTAACATGATAGGCCCCTATCTAACTGTATCTGTTACTACAGTCTACGACAGAAGAAGTAAATCATCTGGTTATATAAACAAACCGCTATAGGGTCAACTCAGCGTTCTATTTCTTTGCGATATGTAAATTAGTACCTGCCTGCTTGGCTAGGATTAAGATGAGGCTCTTTCAACAGTGACTGTGATTTCCATATGGCAGGTGACGCTCCGATAGACTGCGTCAGAGATCAGAGATAGTCAGAGATAGGCTGCGTTACCCGTAAAGAGCTACAGAAAACTTAGACACGTACCGAGTGACGTAACTGAAATGAACTAAACTGAACTGACACGGTTTAGTTTTTAACAAACTGGCTAATAAGCAAGCAGGGCGAGTTCATTGGTCAGTGGTTAACGCGTACGTGAGCGTAGTCACGTAAGTCACCGACACCCTTAGACGGTGCCTACAGTACTGCATTACTGCTTGCGCATTCGTCAGTTCGTCAAAAACAACCATGTCAGTTCAGTTCAGTTCAGTTAGACTACGTCGCTCTGTACGCGCCTTTAGGCCCAACCCTGGGTGGCTTAGTAGTGTTAGGGTGTAGGACTGATCATTCGATCGTAAGTCGTGGGTTCGATTCTTGGCCGAAACACTATCAAGTAGTTAGGCTACTACTTGGATCGGTGACTGTCTGCGGGAAGGTAAACCATCTTAGTATATAACCAACACCAAGGTCAACTCAGCCTTTCATCCCTCTGGGATAGGTAAATCGAGTACCGGCCTGTCTGGCTGAAGTTAAAGCGGGGCGCGTTCACCTGTGTCGGATAAAAGCTAACACTGTGTGATTTCATATGGCAGGTGACGTTCCGTAGCTTTGTGAAAAGTTTTCTATTAAGAGCTGTACGCCGCCTTTACGTTACCGTTTAACGGTTTATTACCCGGTTGAACGCAGTCGGTCTTGAGTCGGTACTGCGTCAGACCGGCAGCACGGTACGTCTCGTGGAAGTCGCTGACGTTCGTGTGAACCCAGCAGCGTATCTCGTCATGCAGTCGACTGTCGATGTCGACACCGACACAGTTGTCGATCAGGTCGCGACAGGCTTGCAGGCAGAGAGACACCGTGTAGAACTGATTCAAGCGAGTCCCGCCCACCGAGTGATGACTGCTCACGTTCCACCACTCACCTTCCTCTAGGCAGTCTTTTCCTACATGTCAACGCATTATAACAATCAAAGATGTATTTACATGATGTGCACTAGGTGGCCAAACGGTAGGTTGTCGGACTTACGATCGTGAGGTCATAGGTTCGAATATCGGTCGGGTCGCTATCAACTGGCTAGTACGTAGATGAATGACTGTCAACGGACAGCTAAACCACCTATGGTGTATAACCAACACCAAGCCTGGTCAACTCAGCTTTCGTAAATCGAGTTTGACTATAGGGTTAAGGCGGGACGCGTTCGGTTCACCTATGTGTCGGGTGGCAGGTAAACTGTATGATTCCATAATATGGTCGGTGACGCTCCGAAGCAATGAGTTTTTCATTAAAGAGCTATACACAATCTTCAGGGGCCTAAACTTTGGAGATGTCGTGTGACGACACGTATCATGCAGAGATGGACGCGGGTCACTTTTGTGGACCCGGATCCGACCAGACCCACAAGCGTCTGACCGTGACCTGACTCGACCCGCCAAAATTGTCTACAATTTGACCCGCGACCCCATCCGACCCGACTTCATGCAAATGCAATGCGTTACATTACAGACTACATTTTTACAATAAAAAGCAGCGCTGTGCGAAGTACTAATATGAGTACTTAAAGAAAATAACAATTTTTGCCACTTTCTACTTAAGAAAAATTAATTAAAAGCCCATCAGCCGTCGTTAGGATAGCCGACTGTACTGGTTGTCAGTGACTTAAAAAGTAATCTAAGGTCGATAATTTTCATATAATTTGAAAGCCAATATGCCACTTACTATTAGTGACTAATAGCAACCTAGGCCATATCTTGTACCGTTTAGCCACAATAGCGTGTAACGCACTTTAAGGTCATCCAAGGTCATTGATTTTTATCTTTTCGAGATACGGCCAATTATCCTTTGAAAAACGCACTTTTTTCTACTCCCTCGCGTCTATTTAACCCCAAATTTTAAAATGTTTTCCTTTCTCCACATCGCTGAAATTCTGTATGCTTTAGTATAACACACACGGCTAATTTTTCGTGTAAGAGGTTTTCCCCTATGATTTGAAGCTCTGCCACAATACAATACATCCGTTACATACGGACAGACAGACGGACGACAACCATGCCAATAGTTCGATCATTACTTAAGTACATTCGGCCAAAGAGTTAAAGTACAAAATAAATACGCATTTCTTCAAAAACTACGGGTATTATTTTTACCCCAAATATTATTAGGCCTATTATTTAGTTTAGGTTGCCGTAAAGTTAAAACTTAACTGCAAAAGCACCTAAGAAAGTAACAAAATTTAAAGATAAACAGAATGTTTGCGTATAAACTTAAAAGACATAAAACTACAAAAAAATCTTCAGTTTTGAGGCGTTGTCTGAAAATTTCTAGCGATGGCGCCGATACGACAGTGATGATAGCAAATTAAAGTAGCTAATGCATAACCTCACCAAAAGTAACGTTTTGTCAGCAGTTCAATATTTGATTGTTAACGTCATTGTGGCAACTTTGTCCGTTACATGTTTAAATCAAGTATGCTTAACTTTTAACATAAGATAAGAGTCATAAATCAAACTTTTTTTTACAGTACAGAGGCTTTAGCGTCTTGTACTTTTTGAGTATGACCAAGTTTTCAAATAGTTCGTTTTCTTTGTTTCCTGCGGCGCTGGACTGGCGTCTATACCAATTGTCTATTCACACTTCAAACGCGTGGTAAGCCTACGAATTACTATACAATCGTCTGTCTGGCAGAGCTATAGTGCAATGAATACTCGTTACGCCGTCTCCTGCTGGGTGTTTTCCGGGTTCCCTGAAATTGGTGTCATGCTGTCGGCTGGCCTGTTGTTAACGTTGCAAACTGCGGCTGCGACTGATCTCATGCAGTGAAAGTCTTCGAACGGCGACTCGGCGCAACTAATTGTCGTCGCTCAGTTTTCTGCTGCCCACTGTAGCGTCGTAAAACTACTCATAAAATTACTTGTAACCATTGCTGGTTATCTGATCTTGAACTACAGACTGGTCGGTGCTGTCCTGGTCAACTAAGTGACAACAGTAAGAATACGAATGATGTAAAATAATACACAAAAATGTCCGGTAAAAAGTATACGTCTGACCCGCGACCCGACCCGGACCCGATTCGTGTCCATCTCTGCACGTATGTGGCTGCCCGCAGTAAAAATATAAGGCTAAAACTCAGTAAACATTGAAGTGTGATAGGCCTACATGCAGGCCTAAAACGCATAGGCCTAAAACAACTGAGAGCATAGGCCTACGTCTTCTACTATACGAAGCTGCTGACGTGCTTGTATGTCGTCTACGTTATTAATCAAAGAGCTTAGGAGTCTTAACTTAAAGCTTGTTTAATTATCTATCACATTTCATTTCACTCACCGTAACCATCTTTGAAATCCCAGCCTTGAGTTGGAACGACTGATAGAAGAAGAACAGAGAAGACGATAATGCTGATGATCGTTAGAAGATGAGCTGATGTCGCCATGTTGTTGTTGTTGCTGATTCTCATGATGATGATGCAGATACTAATGACTTGACAACAGCTAACTGAACTCTGATCTCGTTGCGTAACTTTCACAAAGCACGCACTGTTCTGCGCAATATCACCGCAAGCGCTCGGCATTGTAAGGTGAATAAAGATGAGTTCATAGATTACCGGTAACTGGTACGAAAATAGAGCACAGCCCACCGACTTGCGATCGTAGGCCTACCGCAAAAAGTTTACCCGGTACACGGATTTTCAGCAATCCCCGAAAATTTCATACGCTAATTATCAAATGCAAGTTTACGATTTTGTTTTAATTTCGACAGTGGCCTATGTTTCGACTGTAGGCTTATAGCGTCCGAAGTGTGACGTCTCATGCAGCATTATTGTTTTCAGACATCCCTTGTGGGTGTCATTTTTTAAATTTTATTTTTCTTTTAAACGTTTCAGTTTTTTTTACTTTGTGTGACGCTGCTATATGAACGGTGACGGTACGATATTGTCAGAGCATACGGACAGTGAGCTGCTAGGAATGAGTTGCTGCTGACGAGCAAGAGTGCACCACAATGATTCGGTATCCCGTATCGTATTCCAGCGTTGACTTTAGCGTTCGATATAGCAGCGTCATCATAGCGTGCATGAGATTGTAGTCACAGTGGAAAATTACTTCTTATTCGCGACCGGAAGTCGGGCGCTAGCCTACGAACTAGGGACTACGGATAGGCCTATAGAACTTAGAAAGCTTGGTTGGCCGACCTTAGCGGCAGCTGTGCTTCTTGTCAAAATTCTTTCGCTGTCGGACTAGGCAAAAAAATTGCAAAAAATGATAAAGAGTTCCCGCCACACTAAAAATGCCGTTACTGTAGCTTGTAAAATGACTAACGGTGTAGTCTACATCGTTGCCTCGAGAGGGCTTTAATTAGGCCTACTTATTTTCTGCGATATGGCAGCTGAACCGTTGCTAAGCGACGCCCGACGCCAGCAGTTTCAAAATGGAAGGCACATCGGCATCACGAATTTCGGCGTTGTCAGTTGTCGAAGAAATTCCGGAGAATAGTGATCTTTCTATAACCAAACTTGGCAAAGTAACAGAGCCGCCAGACTGTGTGGATCGCGGATTTACGTGCGATGGGTACCAGAATAAAAGATTGTTCGTCGACGACAGCGAACAGCAGAATGTTACTAAGCTTGCGCGGGTAAAATGCCTTCGTTTCACTTCTGAACAGATATTTTCCCCGCCGCTTGGTCTTTTGTGACTATTGGCAGTGCGTGAGTTCATGTTTCGTTGAGAAGTAGGATCATCTTTTTTTCTAATCGACATCCGCTTAATCTGACATCCGCTAAGAACCGAATCCGATTAACTTGTACTTCTTATCCATAGATGAACTGAAAACCGATTAGAAAGTTTCTAATCGCTGGGGATTAAGAAATTACACCTATTCTTTTGCATTGGAGCTCTCTGGTGTTAACCAGTAATGCTCAGATTAAGTTTGGTGTTAGCTGCCATTTCCGATTATCTTTCTTCTTATCTGGTAGATAATCGGAAATGTTGGTTCTTAGAAGAAAGATAACACCAATTTCTAACTTCAGTTCATGTTTCCGATTATCTTGGTATTTATTCTAAGAGAAAGTGTTGACCAAAACGATAATCCTACTTCTCGACTAAACCTGAACTCACATACTGGCGTAAATGCCTCTTTCCAATTATAAAATTTTGGCTGTTGGGGCATTGTTGGAAAGTATTTTTATAGGAAGATTGTCGTCCAAAAATGCAAAGTTGGGATACCGTAGATCTTTCCCCCATTTTGGGGAAATTAAAAAGCTAAATTGAAATTTTGAGCATCCGTATTTCATAGTCTTCTTTGTGCGAAATTTGCCTGTGTCTTCTGAAGGAATTCTGTAAGAAATTTGCAGCAGTCTGTTGGAAAATTACAACTTTCTGCCCATCTACCGGTACTTTTTTAACGACACCACTGCCTGTTGAAGTCACAGTGACAGGTTTTGCGACAGCTGTTTACTTTCTTTGGTTTCTGCACTTTTTATCTTTTTTTGCTTTATGTTATTTTGTATTTTTGTACTTTGGACGGAATGGCATTTTTGGTTGCTAATCTGCTTGACTCCACAGTCTCTGTTTCTGAACACTCACACTACTGCTTGTGGCAAGATGAGGGACTCAGTGGTATAACTTATCATAGTTAAACTATCAAACATATTAAATAATATCTAAATTAATGCTCAGCAGGGACATATTTTAAAATGTGAAAAAATGTGGTGCAGGAGTACATATTTTTAAGTTAGGTGTTAATCTTGTGGCTAATTTTATCTATTCATTAATTTTTCTGCTTTTAAATTAAAAGGGGACAGGTGCTAGGGCCCCTGTGCCCCTGTTCAACATATGTGTGATGAAAATGTGACATCTGTGCACACTTTTATCAAATAGATTTTACTGTTTAATATACTGCAAACAAGTAGATGCTACAAGCACTTTTACTCTTTTTCATGGTACGTTTTTTATAGTGAGTTGCTGTTCTTGAGATTTTATTCAGTTTATTGAAATGTGTAAACAAATTTATTATGTTGCAGCCGAAAGATCATCGAGCTACAATATCTGTGTGGTAAGCATTCTGAAATAATTCTCAGAGTTTTTCAACATTCAGTTATATTGCAGAACAGAAATGATAATAATTTAATGTGTATAAGGTAAGTAAGATAATAAGGTATTTAATGATAATTTAATTCAATGCGTAGCTTCTAACTTTCAATTGCTCTGATGAAAGTAATTTTTTCTGTATGTGTGTGTTTGTCTCTTTGTCTTACTTTTCTCCTATCCACACAATTACTTAGTATGTTGTTAATGGATTTTGATTGTTTTTTGCACAGTTGTTATTTTATGGTTTAAAAATTTGGTATGGATTTATTATGGGGCTGAAGTCTGATAACTGTTTTCATGTTTTTAAAAAAATTTTCTTTAATTTTACATGTAATCAATGCATCTCCGGTGAGATAGCAGTATTTTACTACAATTAATTAGATGGCATTACCTTTATGTGTGGGCCGTCTATGATGAGCCCATATATGCCTAAATATTATGACATCATGACATCTGTCATGGTAATTATCACTGTGAGGTATAACAGTGGAGATTTGTGCTTTTCAGATGTTTTAGTATGTATTTATTAAGGTAGTTTATAGTAATAGGGTGCATTATAATATTATATCTGCAGGACTGACCTTAATGTTGCTGACATGGATCTTCTGCAACAGATAACATCAGCCGAGAACATAAGAATGTAGGTTAAATTCTCTTTTTTTGCTATGTTTGGTTTATTAAATTCTTTTGAGTGTTAAAATGTTTATGCACTAGTTTGTGAGTGTATCGACTTTCGACATTGTAAATTTATTTGCAAAACTCTGCCAAAGCTACAACGTCTAAAGATGTGTTTATGGTTTTTGGTTATGCTGATAATGTGCTTGAGTGTTTTAATCTGTATAAGTTATGCATCAATTCTAAAGATTTTCTCTTGGGTTTTCTGCTGCTGGTTTGAAGTACCGGTAACTCGAAGCTCAGGCTGTCAGTGTGTTGTATGTCGATCAAATGAAATCATATATTTCTGCCATATAACAGTCAGCAGGCTGCAACATTTAACACTGCATAAAAGAACATGAGATATAAAAGCAACACAGTCAATAACTTTAGATGGCGGTGGGGACATGTAGTACCATCCAGAAGAGTGCCACCTATTGTGTCTTCTGTTTCCTGGATTGTAATTAAAGCCGCAGGAGTGTTTGACAAAAAGTAAAATGTATAGTCCTTCCCAAACCGTACTTAAGGCACATAGGGCGATGCTGATCTTCGTTTTATTAGCTGTCAGCTAGACACCAGTTTACACTGCAAGACCACAGGGGATAGTTTATCGTGCAGTATTCATGTTTAAGTTTTAGCTTTTGCTGGTACTGATTGTGCTCACCCACAGAGGGATGGCCAGGCTGAGTTGACCTGGATGGCACTGGCTTGGTTACATACTAAGACTGTATGACAGCGAATGGTCAGTGGTCACCCATTTCAGTACTAACCTGGCTCAGTGTGAAGTAACTTCGTTGATGCGACTAACAGTGTTACCACTATATTAGGTGCTGCTGGTTGCATATTTGAACGTAGGGAGTTGGCGCAAATATTCAGCATCGATGACTATGAGCAGAATTATCAGAGTGCCATATTACTGGATCTGTACTACTACACGCTGCAGTTTGCTCGAGACAGCCAGTTCAGCAAGGACCAGACCTCTGCCTTTTTCTCCATCGTCAAAAGAACTCACGAGGCCTGTACTGGTATGCATATAAAACTTTACTACGCCATAAAAATATGGTAGTAAAAGAGTTTATGTGAAATTGAATTTAACTAAACATAACTAAAAATTTTAAAAATGTCACAAGAAATTATTATGTAAATGTCACAGCAAGTTATATTGTTAAGTTGTTTAAATCCTTTTCAGCAGTTCTGAAAAATGACTACGCAGAGAGTTCTGGCTGTTAATAAACCTCCCCAAGAATTTTTGCTTATATTTGCAATGATGTATGTTAAACAATTGTCTGGATTACCATAAGTCTGCACTGAGCAAGTGTTTGTGTAACATGTTTTATCTTCAACGTAATGTTCAAACGCCATGCATGATTGGCACAAACTTTTTGCGACATTTCTTCTTTCTAGGTAAATCGTTCTAGTGCAAGTGATTTCGCCTATAGCTACCCACTTCTCTGTAGCATGGTCTGTCGTTTGTCTGTTGTCAGTCACAGTCATGTACCCTGTTTAAACCGTTCGACAGATTTAGATTTACCATTTGGCTGGTGCACTTGCAGTGGCACATTGTGTTAGTTGGTGATTGACCCTCCATGGTAAGGACAGATCTAGGGGATGGAAACTTATCCAAAACTTGCAATTACTTATTTATGATTTACCAGGAGACAGCACCGATCAGCATTTTTGCATTTGTTTTGGTTTTTGTTCTATTTTATCTATAGATTCCAGTTTTTTCTGTGTTGCTTGTACAGAGACTCCGTTCGGCAACGTGGATAGTTGCTTTGCGTATTTCAAAGATCTTGTTCTCTGTCACGCAGTCAAGGTTTGTTTTTTTCCCAGTAGTGATTGCAGTGGGCTTTAGTCTTTTCCTAGTAGCCGTTGTAATGGGTTCACATGCTTTTCTGCTTGCTAACTGTTTAACATATTGAATGAAATCATGCCTGTACAGACATCTGTTAAAAGTGTCGTTTTTGCTAGAAAGGGTTACACTTGGGTAAAACTTTTCGTGTAACTCATCTCAGAGCTACGAAGCCACACCTGCCATATGGAATCACAGTGTTACCTGCCACCCGACACAGGTAAACACGCCCCATTTTAACCCCAGCCATACAGGCCATTACTCAATTTACCTAGCTCGGAGGGATGAAAGGCTGAGTTGACCTTTGTGGTTTGTTATATACCGAGATGGTTTATCTGTCAGACAGCCCCCAATCTCATAGTAGAAACCGGGCCCAATGTAGAACAACTTAGTCAACCAAGATCAACTGTTTGCCAATACACCAACCTGTCAGCTTATTGTCGATAATTTGTTATCATTATTTTATTAGCGTTGTCGTTGCATTTAGTCTAATATTTATTAAAGTTTTTGCTTAATTCCACAATGTTATATATTGTGTATGCAGCGACCGCCTTTCAGCATAGACTTGTTTGGAGCGAATGAAGTGCGCAAGATTGTCGAGTACGTCATAAACACGTATTTCCGTCACTTCAAGCTCTACAAGTATGCCTTCACTCCCAGCGTACGTCCTCTCTTATATTCCTAATCCAAGTTAGCAAGTAAGTAATTAAGTAACTTACTAAGGCAGTAACTAAGTAAATTTTGAATGAGAACATTCGACTATTTTGATAAGTTATTCATAGGCTAACAATTTAGTAGTTTTGTCACAGTACACTCACAAAGCACATTGATCTCTTCTCTGGACAAAAAGCTACAGCAAATGCTTAAACGTTTTTCATGTTATATTTATAAATAAAACACTAAAAGCTCGCATACAGGCCAAGAAGCTATGCGACTTATCTGGCTGATTAGTTGTAGTTGTGATGCATTAATTTTTATTCAAATATCTAGAATAACGGGTACTTTTAACGGATTCAGTAACTCCTAGCCTACATTTTTGGTAGTTTGCAAATTTATGCAGGGATGACTGTTTTTATGATCATTTGTACGATTCATTTATTGCTGGATAAAATAATATGTGTGTAGAATATTTTCACCAAAGTTTGTGAGCCCGTGCATCCATTTTGTTGCAGACAAATTTTTTACGAATGCAATTTTTGGTATGGCTTTATTGTTGCATGGAAATAAAGCACAAATTTTTTAAAACCTCAAAACATTTATTTGCCTAACTGTACACCATTCTATTAAAATGTTTTAAAAGAATTTTTGCACACGTTTCAGCATGAAACGTTTCAGTTAGTTTTGGCATAAAATGTTCTTGCAAGTAGACAGGGTTGCACAAACGTGGAATGAAACACAAACCATTTGCAGCAAAACATTTTCGACACTGTTTGAACACTACCACTGTTGAACCGCGTCTTTACCTGGCTCTAATATTGTATAATGCGTTGTATAATACTACAGGTGACACTGGATCTGACGGTGTCTTACCTTGGTCTGCCGCTGCCAACCCCAACGCCCGTTGAACCAGGTATTACTGTAACTAAACTACAATTTGCAAACTACATTTGTGTCCGCAACAAGTTCCCGACAAAGTCGCGAACTTGTTGCGGACACAAATCATGAAAGTCGGCGACGTGATTTGTGTCGCGTACTTTGATGATTTGTGTCCGCGACAAGTCCCCGACTTTGTCGGAAACTTGTCGCGGACTTTGTCGCCGACTTTCCCCGTGCATTGTAACGGACTAAATTCCATTAGAGCAACACAAATGGTTTTGTCGCGGACTTGTCACGGACTTTGTCGCAAACATCTTGACATATTGAGATGGTTTGTGTCCGCGACTTTCGTGGTTTGTGTCCACGACTTTTCCTGCGAGAAAGTTTCGGTGAAAGTCGGCGTAATGGAATTTGGGCTTGACAAAGCATACGACGTTGAAGTCTGAGCTTAGATTTAATGTGTCAGACCAGTGTTTGGAGAAAGTTAAATTCATAATTTTTGCTTACTCGCTTATCCATTCTAGCAGTGGTCTAACATACACATACTCCCAGATTCTAGCCCGTAATAGTATTGATTTAAATGGTACTAATTTATCAGAAGCAATAAGCATCTGTGTTCGCCCATAGCAGACAATAGCAGATACAGTTACAATGTAGAATGGCCTAAGAAATAAAATACAATAAAAGTCTAAAAACCGACATAGAGACAGACAGAAAATGTACAAATAAAAACAGCAATCAGTTCAGTTCACGTCTAAAATTGACATAAAAGTTCTCAACGGCATCAGTTACAAAAACTGATGCGGCTGTTATGTAGACTGCTACTACAACCTTATTCACCGAATATAGCAGACATATTAGTTCAGACGTGAGTCAAGGTGGCTTAGTAGAAGTGTAACGGTTAGGACGTTGGACTTGTGATCAAGAGGTCCTTGGTTCAACTCCTAGTTGGGACGCTATCAAGTGGTTACTACTTAGATGGGTGACTGTCAGCGGACAGGTGAACCATCTTGGTGTGTAAACAACAGCTGTTCAACTCAGCCTTCCATCCCTCCTGGGTATGGTAAATCAGGTACTGGACTCTCTGGCTGCAGGGTTGAAGCCGGGTGCGTTTACCTGTGTTGGGTGGCAGGCAACACTGTGTTATCCCATCTGGCAGGTGACGCTCCATAATTTTGCGATGTGTTTTCCATAAAAAGCGATGCTCTTTATATCTTTTCTAGATTTTTTTAGTCGGTGGTTGTTGCTTGTATAACGTCGTGCAGAGCCGAGTGAAGCGACGGTGGAGCCTGTGCCGGACTCTGCCGTGGATGACATCGAAGATCAGTCAGCGACAGACGTTAAAGAGGAGACTCCAGATGAAGGTCTCTTTCTCTTTCTTTTTGTC
>Ga0209367_1002443_pt1 | contig 24539 bp, 13 predicted proteins | sample WorMetLIZISLAND2_FD_187412 | JGI IMG/M metagenome (GOLD analysis project Ga0209367, IMG submission 187412) | Marine gutless worms symbiont microbial communities from Max Planck institute for Marine Microbiology, Germany - Olavius geniculatus... ... | reverse complement strand
CCGCTTTTCCCTTCTCCGGCAGCCTGCCATTGAATTGATTAATTGATTTATTTGTTATTCTGTTTTTACTGGGCAATCTCTCTCTCTGTCTTTCTCCATTCCTCTATCAAACGCCTCATTCAGCGTACTTTGAGACCCCGTAGGGGGCCTATAAGACGTTATGGGATCACCGGGAATTTTCGGGAATTTTGTGTAGTAGCGGGGGGAATTTTTAGCTTTCCGAACGGGAATTCCCGGTGGCCCTGCTCCCGTTCTCAAATTCTGTACTGGCTAAGCTTACAATCAATACATTTACCGGTATGTGTCCTGCGGTGTCCTGCGGTTTTCTTGCACGTTTTAAAACATTAGTATCGCCACATGACCGCCATAGTGTGGCTATATAATGCTCTAAAATTAAAGAAAACTTATAGTGTTACTGTTTTCAGCACTTTTTGCTGGTTATTCAAAATGTCCTGCGGTGTCCTGCGGTTTTCATTCATACCCTCATTTACCATAGATAAAAATAGAGTGACCCCATTAGGGATTCGTGCTAATTCGGTATTTAGTGAAGTCGTAAAGTACGCCACAAGAGGTCGCCATCGTCGGCGTAGACGCGTCAATTTGTGTTATTCAGGATGTCTATATGTGAAAATTTGCAACATTAGATCGTTCTATCACATCATTTCAAAATGATTAACGTTACGATGTCTAAAGTCCGTGAAATCGCGGATAAAGTGTGAGTAACTTGAAGCGAAAACGAGTCTGTTGCGTGTAGCCAGTTACCAATGACACCCAGTTACGGAACGCCCTTACTAGCTGTTGCAGGGATCTGGCTAATTCTCTGGCTGTCCCCGGTTTCTTCGGCTTTGGAGTGTGAAGATTATGGAATTTATTAAGTATTATTCGGTCACTGACAATTGTTTGCTGTGTGATTGCGTGACAGAAAACCGCATGGATCATATTTATATTTATGTATAAAAAACAGTTCAGTTTATATAAGTGTAAGGGTGACATCGTGGTTGCAGATATAAAACAGCCCAAATCACAAAATTAAAAATTCAAACTTTATCATTACACAGTCAGCAAAGTTTTTGTGACATTGTGTAATGGTGATGTTTGAATTTTTAATTTTGTGATTTGGGCTGTTTTATATCTACAACCACGATGTCACCCTTACAGTGTATATATGTAAAAACTGTGTAAGGACGATGTGATGATATCAGTCCTCCAAAACAGCAAAAATCATTTGGATAACTTTAGATGGGACTATGTGTATGGCGTCCTTACAAGCTGACTTTAGTTGTTAATCACTAACATAGTCTAAAGCCTTCTTCATTTGATCTTTCGGCAAATTGAGTTTCAGCTGGCACTGTTTATTTCTCAGACATAACAAATTTGGCATTTCAACTTTTTTGGATGTCATGCATCATCAGTTGTTTTGGGGTAATATCTGTAAATTCTAACACTAAAAAATTCACAATTTTCATCACTGACATTAACCGCAACCTAAATTTTCACTCTAATTTTAACAAAAGTTAAATGCCACCTGTTGAACATGGACAAAAGCTGAATTCGATGAAATGGGATTCAGCTCAGTGCACTCCATACTTAACATCTGTACTTACTACAGAAGGCTAGACCTGTGTTCGGTCGTTTTAGGAGACATCCATAAAGGACGTCCGCAAAATATCAGCCAAAATTGTCTCCCCTCTTTCCTTGTCCGGTTTTGTCTCCATTGGCCCAAACCTCCCTCCTCTGCCTCCCCCTCGCGGACGTCTGCACCTGGACTCGGATGCAAGATGCACGCAGTTTACTGCCTGCTGTGCCTTTCTGTGCCCATCAAGCCTGCTAATTGCCATCATGTGCATGTACTAACCGTGTGCCCTTCGTAGGCGAGTGTGACGTTAGTGCTGTGTCATGGTAGGGGATAGGAATCTTATCTCACTCGTCTACAGTCTCAGCGCTGAAGACTCAGGACTGCCTGCTGGAGCTGTGGTACAACTGGTGTTTAGTTACGTCTGTCTGACTTGCCCTGTAGCTGATGCGGGCTGCTATTAGCTGCCGATGCATGCTCACTCTCATATCATATGCCTACATGTGTAATGCAGACGTCCGCTTTCACTGAACTCCCCTCCCCCTTGTCCGCTTTTGTCCGCATTTGGTTTGACCCTCTCTTCTCCCTTCATGTGGATGTCCTTTATGGATGTCCCCTTAGGACGAGTTGCACCAACGTCATTCATGATCTTGGTTTAGCTGAACCTAGATCAAATGTTGAACCAAGTTCTCGTTCAGCTGATCCCGTTCAGTTGAACGGCTGTGGTTATACCATGGACGACTGTGATTGGTCAATCACGCTCGGCATACGGGCCAACTACAGTGACGTCACAGTCACACGCAATGCTTACAAAACAATCCAGTACCGATTGGCAGTAATTTGTTCGAATTTTAAGTTTCCCTGAAGTTATCACACAATTTTCGCATTAACAGTTGCATACTAAAGTTCCGAAAATACGCATTTTGTGTTCCAATAGTTACTCATTAATTATTCTACGTTCGTTGTCAAGATATATATGTTTACTGTAGCTACGGCGTAGCAACGGCGTATCAGCACTCTAGAATGCTGTTTATTTATCCATTAATTAATTTATCCAGCAAAAATGCCTCAGAAAACCGATATAGCACAGATCTAGCATATCCAGATCACAAGTATAATTAAATTGGACGTCTTATAAATCGATACAAATGAGTTTTTGTTGCTGTGGTTAGGGTTTGTTCGTATGTTTACTGTAACAACAAAACATCACCAACAAAAATGCAATTTATTCTTTGTTAATTTATCGAGCATAAAGAGAACATAAAACGAATATAGTAGAAATCTAACATATCCAGATCATCAGTATAATTGCATTAAGAGTCTTATAATTCGATACGAGGAAATTTTTTGGACAGGATAAGATTCGAATCGGACAATTTTTGCAGCAATAGTATGACGGAAATATTTATTGTCTAGTGCGCATGCGTAACTGCGAGTTGAACCAAGATCAAAATTTGATCGGTGGTCAGATGGCAGTTCAAAATTGAATGGAGATCAATGCTTGCATCGCAATTTACAGCTGAACTAGCATCAAATTCGGATTTGACCCGGGTTCAAAGATGAACGACGTTGGTGCAACGCGCCCTTAGTCACACTTATCACAAGGCCATCCCTGTGTATAGACACTTCGTTTTGGTTATTATAAAGCATATTTGTTTGTAACTGCCCAGTAGTACACCTGTGCATATGCTTGCTGCATACATCATCATACTACATCAGTGTTACAGCAACTGTATGAATATGTTGTAGAACTAATGTCGTAATGAGTTACACCGAAGTTGAAGCCAAAGTTCGTGAAGCGACCAATGATGATGCGTGGGGTCCAACTGGTCCCATAATGCAGGAAATATCACAGTACACGTTTACATACGAACACTTTCCAGAAGTGATGGGAATGCTGTGGAAACGGATGCTGCTGGAGAACAAGAAGAACTGGAGACGAGTTTACAAGGTTAATTTTTATTATTGTCTGTAAGTGCTAGCATTGTGAAGTGCCATTGTTATTTCATTATTGTCCTATGGGTATGACGTTTTGGTCCATTTCACCAAATTCCAGTTCGCTAAATCCCAAATTACCTTAACCCTAACCCTAACACTTTTTACTGAATCCCAAATCGCCAACTTTTGTTCATTGAATCCCATAGTATCAGGAGGACAGAGGGTATGTAGTAGAAAGTGTAAATCTGGTGAAAGTGTTATGTATGTTACATGTTAATGCTAAGGCTATTTTCGGGTCATAAGATTGTTAGCTGTTCTTCAATGCTCAGCCACAAAGTGGTTTGCAACTGAGCTTAATGCATTCTGGTGAAGATATAAATAGTTCAGGCTTTTGCCAGCAGGATGTGCAAAATGAAGACCACTGGGGAGTGGGGCTTAAGGGGCAGCTGGCAAACCTCTGTTTACCAATAAAGTGGCCATTGGAATGGAAAATGGTGTGTGGGCACTATATGTGCATGGCACTGTGGATATTCTTGTGTATATATTTTCATACTATGCATAAGATAAATATATGAATACAGGTATTGTGTACGTGTGTTAACAAACATATGCTCACCATTGTTTTTGAGTCGTCACTGAGTGCACTGTGATAACTGTCAGAGCAGCTTACTTATGACAGTGTTGCTAGCACATCAAACACTGATGTCATATGATATTGGTGTTATGTGCTAACATTGCAGACCAGATGATAAACAACAGCCATTTATTTTGTCGTCAAAAAACTTTTGGAGGTTAACTGTAACTAGCTTTTTCTGTGTTGGTTTCAAGTCTTTTAAGTGCATATTTGAACTGAAATTGCCTTTTGAGCAATTGTGTGAATGGTGTTGCTGTGTGGCTGTATAGTCGCTGTTGTTGCTGTCATACTTGATACGCAATGGCTCAGAGCGAGTTGTCACCAGTTCCCGTGAACATGTTTACGACCTCCGACAGCTAGAAGATTATACATGCTACGATGAGTTCGGCAGAGATCAGGGCATTAATGGTACAGCTGTTACTCATGCTGTTTTTTTTCTGATATATTTGTATCAGTTGTATGTAAACATTTTTAGCAGCAGTAAAACAACGTTGGGCAACATAGTCTTGTGGTTAAAGTTTGGTTTTTGAAGGTGCGATGCGCCAAATTTTTCTCTTTTTTTACAAACATCTAAACAAAGTAGTGAATTTTACTTAGTTATGAGTTGCACTTGTACAATATTTGCAGCAAGTTCGTTTTTTGTGTGTGTGTGAAAATTGACGAGTTTAAGTGGTTTATTGTTTAAATTTACAAATTTTACAAAAAATATAGCTCGTTATGGGAAGCCACATCAGAGCACCTAGATGGTTGGTCATATATGGAAAATTGTGAGAGATATAATAATGTTGAAATTTATAATGCGCGCAAAGTCAGCGAGCTGAATCTGATGTTAATGCCTCTGCTATCTGTTTTACTGTGTCAATAATGTGGATTTTTGTGCGATTGGGAACAGTTCGGCAGAAGGTGAAGGAGTTAATTGCGCTGGTTCAAGATGACGATGCACTGAGAGTGGAACGGAAGAAAGCCAAGAAGAACAAGGACAAATACATAGGAATGTCCGGTGGTCTGTCTGGCCAGCATTACTGTGAGTTCTGCACTGCTTACTGTGTTTGCAGTTTCTGCTTTGTGATTGTTACCTCCGTGAAGGAGGTTATGTTTTTGTCTGACTTTGTCTGTTTGTCTGTCTGTGTGTGAGCAAGATAACTCGAAAAGTTATGGACAGATCTTTCTGGTATGTTGGGCATGGCATAAGCTATCAGTGATTCAATTTTGGGCGTGATCCGGCAGGAATCCTTGATTCTGGATCACTTTGAAATTTTCGTTACCATTGCGTTAAAGGGGGCATAAGGGAACCGCTGGCAAAGCGAAGATGGTGACGCCACCTGGCGAATAGCTTTGCCTTTTCTAGTTATATGTTTGTCATTCTGACCACTTTCTACTGTTGCTGCTGCGTGCAGTGTGCTGTCTGATTATGATGAGTGAGTGAGTCTCGCACATGTACAGGAGCATCTGCTGTGGATGTATGTGGTAATATATGACATTTAGCAGATCGGATATCTACTGAGTTGCTGTTGTATTTCTTTTATTGTTATGAGTCCTAGTAATTCATAGGGGCATGGTTGCTGGCATCTCCGTCATTGTCAGTGTTAATTTCTAAATCATTATGTTGTTACGTTGTTTACTGTGTCGTATTATCCTGAGATGCTTCGATGCAATTACCTTGAGTGACAGGAAGAGTAGCTGGCGTGTAAAACATCTGATCTGTCAATAGCACCGTACCCTAGTTCAGATTTCTGCACAATAGTTGGGCCAGTTAAGCAGAGTGGAATGTATCTGGTGGGTGTAGGTGATGACTATGACTTTGACCGACCAAGCCGTCGAGGTCATGTAAATCAGCTGGAGGACATACGTGACTGGAACTCCGGCAACAAATCCATTGCTGAGGAAGCAATTGATAAGTTCAAAGAGATCGTTGGTCGTGTCAAGTTTTTCGACACAGCAAGTGACTATCCGTATGTGAAGTCATCTGTTGTTACCATGTTCAGTTGTTTCTTCTTCCACAGTAGATTTTGCTGTGTCGCAGTTGCATTTCGATACGATATTCATTCCTTGTCATTCACTGTTTATATTACCATGGTGGGGGCATACTGTCTGCAGTCCGAGAGCAGTGCCATTCTCTCAAGAGGAATGCTGTCTTGAAGTGAAAGGGCAAGACATTCTACTGTATATAACCAGTTGTCAACCATCACAGTGTTTTTGGCTGCAATTAGCTTTGCTTAATTGGTACTTTCATGTACTTTCACTGCCTTGCTTTGCCGTGCCTTCTGCCTTGGAGAAGACAGTAGAGTTGTTTTTAGTTGAACTGTGTGTAATATTTGTGATTGAAGTCTGGTTTCTGTGAACAGAGTACCGGGGTAGATCAGTTAAGCCTTGTGATGCTGGCTGTTTGCCAGCTGCTGTATACTGAGCACTTGACAGATGTGTACTTTCACAGCAGTCGTTGCCTGTCTGTGAACCAGGAATGATGATCTGTATGAAGACGACCGGCATGCCTACTACTCACACGAAGCCGATGACTATTCCAGCAGACCCGGTAACATGGGCCGGTACAGAGATGAGGAGTCACCTGAGGCAGCCAGGCGAGAGCATCGGCATTCAGACCCCAGTTACTCTGATAGGTGGAAAGAATCACCTCCTGTCAGCAAGGTACGTGGTGGCATATGCTGTATCGTAAAACTCATGGCACTGTGAGTGTCAAAAATTTTGCAGCAGATTTTTGTGCTTGTGCTAGTTACCATTAGGCTGGATAAGAGGCATTTGTTTTGTCATTTATCTGTCCGTCAAATCAAATCAAATCAATATAGTTTTATTAACAGCAGCAAATACTGTAAAAAGGAATGGAAGGTCAGAAGAAATCTGACATCTTACACCATCCCTAACAAGTTACATGCTATGCATACAATTTATAAAATCAAGTTTGTTAACCCCTTAACCGCCATCCCATAGAAAATCCCTATGCCACAGCCAAAACTGCGTTATCGGAGTTATCGGCATAATACTGGTAAATGTGTTGTACATGTAACCATGTATTTGTCTTGATGGAGCATACAGAAGAAAATTGAAATATGGTGAATACTTTATCAATTTGTGCATGTTGGCTGGGTGCACCTTCCCCCCAGTACTCCCGATGGCTATGCCTATGATATGTGAAAATAAAAACAGCAGCTATGCATATAAAATGTGTAAGTGGGTTTCGTTTTCAAAAAAAACATATAAATGTACCTCAAACTTCAGTCACAATATTTTTATCACCAAATCAAGCATACGTCAAAGTTCAGTTCCAATATCTGTTTTAGGCCTACTGTGCCACAGTCCGAAGCATGCATAGGCTCGGTTCACCGGTTTACTTGGAAACTCATAAATGCAGAATGTTTTTACATGTCTAAGTTCAACATTATTTTCCAAAACTAATCAAAATGTACACCACATTTTAGCCCCAATATAATTTTCATCAATCAAATCAAACGTACGTCAATGTTCAGTCCCAGTGTCTGGCCTTGCTATGCCAAAGTCCAAAATATGGCACTGCGCATAGTCTAGATTTACTCAGACACTGATCGCAGATAGTTTTGACATCCCGCCGCCAACCTTGTCTGCTGCACACTTTGCATCTGGACTGTGGTTTCGTCCACGTTGCGGAAGATGCCAGTGCTGACGGGAAGTGTCTTTCCGTGAGTCTGATGACTGACTCCATCGTTTAGCCATTGCTATTGTTTACAACAACTGCTAGGCAATATGCAAATTAGGTTGCCATGCACGTGACCACTAAACTTCCCACAAGTAGTCCAAAACACGCCATATGTCTGCCAAGATAAACAAAGTGTCAAGCATGAAATATTCCTGGCGCCGGGCACGAATACAACCAGTACGTATAAAGCCGGATATTTCCGGCAGTTGGCGTGGGCAATATTACTGCAGCGCCGGAAATATCCGGCATGCGGCGGTTAAGGGGTTAATCTATTTTTAAAGACATGCAGTGATGGTGCCAAGACAATATTACTATCTAAACTGTTTCATACATCAATACTTCGGTTTTCAAAGCTAAATGCATGGCTGTTAACATGGCTAGCCTGTTTCATCAGCTTGAGTGGATGACCATGGGTAATAGAGGAACCAAAAATTAAAAAAATCAGAAAACTCAAGAGCATTAAGACCATAAACAATACAATAAATCATTATCAAGTCAAACTTTAAACGTCATAGTTCATGCGACTCCACACACAATATATCGAGATGTTGAGCATAGGTAAAAGACTGTGATGTTTCCACAGTATCCTCAGTATTTGTCAATAGGTTTTCAGTAACCATTTGTAAGTGGTGCATCTTGGGACAGAGATTAACTGTTAGGTGAGGAGCTCACAAACATCAAACGTCAACATAGATCCGGAACATGTCCAAGTAGCAAAAAACAGTATGCTGAAAAACAGCAGAAGCACAGCGAGTGGAAGCAGGCTACTGATGTAACAGTTTCTGACTTACTGACATGTCACACGTTGTTTAAACTTTGTAATGAAATGCACTTGGCGCAGCATCTATCCAGTCTCCACACTCGACAGCTCTGATTCCATTTAGAAGAATTGCCTGGTACATATTTTTGATTGACCTTTTATATGGTGTGTGTTCACAGAGTCATCAGAGAAAACATTTGTCAACAGATAATAACGCGGACTTTGCTGATTTTGTCTCTGCTGATGCTAACGGTGACTTTGCTGATTTTAATCCTCGTGCCGGTGAACCTGATGGTATGTTTTTTGACTTACAAAACATTGTTCTTCCACACATTTTGCAGTAGTATCTACCATCAGGTGTGTGCCCATTCTAGAATGTTGGTCTCGGTTTTTTACTTACATTTGTGGCTGGCTGACATGAGTGGTACCTGAAACTGATTTATCATTTCATTTGTTCATCGATTTTTGTTACATATATTTGGTATCTGAGGCATTGTTGTTACTGGTTTGGTGCTAGTGGAATAATGTTGTTAATGTTGTAGTTGCTGCTAATAATTCTGCTAGTTCGTCCGTGCCTGCGGTTACAAGAAAGCCTCGGCAGTGAGTTTTGTTTTTTTTTATTTCTTATGCTGTCGTATTTGTGTATTGCATGAGGTTTTGCATAGTCACGCTCTAATATCTGCAAAAAATGCACTTACTTGTTGATGACCTTTGTATGAACATAAAAAATACTGACTTTGCATACTGTGTTTGTCCCATGTTGGGGGATCCCGGAGTTTAGTATAGGCCCGATCCATTTCCTGACCGGATGGCATAAAAAGCATCTACCCGGTATGCCATTTTTTCTTTCTAATTTCAGTATGATTGTGTGTATGTCCTGTGTGAATATTTTTGTTCTAATATTACATTTGTACATGTGTGTGTAGAAATTTGCTACTGTTGTAGATTTGCTTCATTTTTTACTTATCGGTACCAGTGCAACTTGTTGCCTAAAAGACTTGTTCCAGAAATAACATGTAATCTGTCACTGTCAAGCATGTCACAAAACCTGTACCCATTCATCTAGTGCATTCTACACTGTGTTCAGAAAAAAACACCCACTCACATTTCCTTTTATATCTCTGTGGAAAATGTTTAGATTTGCACAAAATTTTCCAGGAATGTTTAGTAGGAAACAAGTACTCTACTGGTGGAAAAATTAGATATTCTTTCCTGCTGGTGACATCATGTTTCCGTGTTTGTAAATTGCGGGTTTTACCATTGAAGACAGGCATTTGATGAAATGTTAAAACACATCAATTGGTCATTGTGTTAACTGAACCCAAAAATATGCTAATCTGTCGTGCAGTTTTTCATTGTGAACTGTTTTTGTGGTTTATTTTCTTAGCTGAGTGCGAGATCCTCAACTTTCCTGATGTTGGCATTCTTACATGCACTGCATCACTGCGTGGATGACCACTTGCCTGCTATCAGTCAAATGGCTTAATACTGCCAGTCATGTCAATTTTTTAAATTTAAAGGTATCATTCCATCAATATTCAATTGTCTGTCCATTGTCCAGAAACGTCTTGCACAAACTTGCAGCTCCATTACCCTTGTCGACTTGCCTACATTTTGTCAGATGTCTGTCTTCGGAGGTAAAACACAATTTACAAATGCAGATATGACGTCAGCATGATGTCACCAGTAGCAAAGAATGTTTAACTTCTCAACCAATGGAGTACTTGTTTTCTCCTAAACATTTCCTGAAAATTTTGTGGGAATCTGAACATTTTCCATGGAGATATACAAATAAACGTGAATGGGTGTTTTTTTCTGAACGCAGTGTAGTCGTGTGCCAGTGAAGTTGTTGCTACGATGCTATGATATGCTGATATTATATAGACCAAGTGGTGACTTTCTTCCGTTTGAGTCAGCTGCTATGCCACCAGTTCCAGTTATGCAAGTTACATCGCTAGCTGCATCAGTGCCAGCATCAGCAGCAAGCACTGCTTCAGCAGTGAGTAACGTTGACCTGCTAGGAGATTTCGACATCCTACAGCCGTCCATGCCTCCTACGTCTGTACCAGTCCAGCAGAACAGCTTTGCCCCGCCTCCTGCTTCCGTGCCTCAGTCTAACACATTTGCTATGATGGGACCAACAATGGCTTATGTTCCTGTCATGCCGTATGCATCACCGGCCAATACATCAGTAGTTCCTGGTGCTGCCTCAGCTGCAGCTGCCATGGAATCGGTGTGTATGAGCATGCATTGTCTGTGCTGATATCAGTATTTACACTTAGTTCTAGCGGAAGGTCAGCTCCCTTGCCGCTAGTATGGGAAAATTGCCAGACGTAGATTGAGTTAAATCCACGGTATATGTAGGAGGTCTCTGCGCAGTTTCCTATGCAACAACACAGTCACATATTTAAGTCAAGACTTATTAAGTACACAGTATAATTACAGCTTATATGTGGAGATATACAACGTTGGTTTTTTTAGGATTCCAGCAGGTCTTGAATTGGGAGTTTTCATTAATCAGTCAGTCAGTTAATTAGACTTGAAAAGTCATGCAATTGGACACAGATGCTAAAAAGGTGATGAAAAAGTCCTGAGTTTGGCTAGTTTCTCTCTAATACTCAAGTAGTTGAATCATTTTTTGTCGTTTGGTCAGATCAGCTGTTCCGACTGGATTTTACTTTGTGTTTGTTACGGTCACAGCAAATATGAGATTATGCATTAGATTTTTGATGATTGTTACATGGTTACTTTGATTTTTAGCATAGCATTTTATTCTGTAATATCTGTACTTTCTGTTCATCTTTATCATCATCATCATTTAGCCTAGTTTTTATTATTCTAAGTCTTGTGTTGAAATAAAGTGGTCATTACATTTATCTTTATGGTAAGATTGGACGAATAGAATAGGTTGTGAAATAGGTACTGAAAAGTCCTGAATTTTGATCATGTCATTTCAGTGGGAACCCTGGTTTTTGTTTGACTTATTTTTCTCTGAGACTATGCCACTCTGCACCGGAAGAATTGCAGATTTAAACTCATGGGAATTTGGTGCTGGAACTCGTACAGGCTAAATGCCCTGGTGAAGGTGCAGTTATAGTCCCAGTGCAAATGAAGTGTGTGACTATCCTTACATATTTCTTGTGCCAGTAAAAATAATGACAGGGTTGCTGATGGCCAAGGTGAATTTATTGCACTGGCTCCATTATGTAGAAGACGGCGACGCGATGGAGCAACGCTAAGGTCAACATCAACCTCGATGACCTTGGCCAGCAGAACAAAGCAGCGGTCAAAACTACAGTTCCAACCATGAAACAGCTTCAGCAGCAGTCTTCTACCCATCTCAAAGGTACTCGTGCACTCGTAACATTGTCCCATTTGTAACTAACCAGCAGAAGACTTGATTGCAATCATAGTGTAGTTTTTGATATGTATCTGTTTGATTTTGGTTGTCATAGAACTGAAGATTTTTAGTCTGTTGCACATTGTAATAGATGTTTATGTAGCTAGTGAGTGAAAATATTCATTGAATTGCAGTCTTCTGCTGCTTTATATTCTTGAATTAACACTCTTATTGATACAGATCTATCTATGTAGAAGTTGTATATGAAAAAACTAATCATTCGTGACCTTGGTTTGTATAAGATATCACCTTTAGGTTTCGTATGTCTTACCACGTATGATAGAATATTTGGGCATTTGTGGTGTGTGCTGCAAACGTGTGCCTGTTTTATGCTCCTGGTTGTTTGAGATTTTCGCTGAAACAGGCTGGCAAATACACACATTGGAGCTTGACCACAAGGGGGTAATTCAAATATGTTGAATACATATGAATGATTCAACTTTTGCGGGTTGTTATCAAAGACTAGGAAATAGTTAAGCATGAATGGATAGACTGTTGTTGTCCTTCAGTAACTTGATGCTATTGGAAGGGCAGGTGGATTGCACAAATGCCACAGCGTGGAGGAGGGTCAGTTGGTCACTAGTTAAACTTCGGAAAGAACAGTCATAAAAATTCTGAGTTTTTTAAATTGAAGACTGCAGAGTTTTGAATGTTCTAGCTGTCTGTGTATTTTTGTGAGACTAGCATATTGATGCAGGCAGAAATAGTTCCAACGAATGAGGCAGTGATGTTGAAACATGAGCAGATCAGTAAATAGAGGTTGTAATTTGATGGAACTATCATAGTGTTTATTGGTGATGTGTTGGTGTTAGGTAGCACTACCATGACACAGACTCAGCCGATGAGTGTCGCTAGCATGACGGGGGTGCAGGCAGCAAGCCCTGCAGCTGCAGCAGTGGTGGGAACCGTTCCTGCTGGTGTGATGGGAGTACCTGCTGGTGCCGCAGTCAACCCTGGCCCAGTGATGGGTTTGCCACGACAGCCAAACATGTACGCAGTGCATCCGGGGATGGTAGCTATGCCGACGCAGCAGATGATGGTCGGAATGCAGGCGGGCATGATGGGCATTCCATACCAGCAGGGAATGGGAATGCAGCACGGTATGGGAATACAGCCTGGACTTATAGGCAGCAGCCAACAGCAAACTAACATGTCGTTTGATCAGTTGTAACGTTAATCCATTCATGCAATCATGCTTATGAAGACATCCGATGATTTGTTACCCGGGAAAGTACAGTATATAATCGTTTGTATTAATTCTGATTTTTTTATCCATCCGATATATTTTTGAAACTGCCTGGGCTGCAAATGATTAGAGAGCTACACCGAACAATTGTGTTGTTAATATCACAAAGTCGTAATGCTGGTATATATCATTGTGCATTATGTCTGCACGAGACGTTTGTGAAATGGAAAAGCTTGATTTCTTTGGAGACGATGCTTAGGACCAGTTTAAGAAGGAACATTAAGACGTGGCCAGCTAAGTCATTTCAGCTTAAAAATGGTTGTTAAGATGGTGTCTATGTATGCATGATAACTTATTGAGTTTGTAACCTTTGGATGAACATAACTGCCTGTGTTGTGTGTGTGAGTGCTTCTGATGTTACAGACTGTACAATACATATCCTGTGATGATTCTCTGCCTGTGTTATAGATCTGCGGCAATAATTCCATGGTTCGCTTATTCCATCGTCTGTCTCCCTCGTCCATAGTGTGTGTTATTTCACCAGTACTGATATTTTTTTGTAATATCAATTACAATTACAGGTATAAACTGATTTGCATAACAACTGATAGCCGTTGCAGTTCTTGCAACAGTATTTTCTGGTGTCTAGTGTTACTGATTGTGTAACAAATGAGATGTGTTGTTTTTATGTACCAGTCTTCTTAGATTTTGTCCATGAGTTGGCAATTTATGCCATTATTGATAACTTTTTTGTTAGGCTAATTTGCATGCTGTCATCCCAGGTTAACATAATAAAGCTAATAAATATGTGTTGAATTTGTGAATAATTTAGCAAACATATCATTCACAGTAGTTCGTGTTTTGCTATTTGACTGCATTCAGCTGCTATTGTGAGCACCCGTTGTCATGTTGCCAGCATTATTGTGTATATATTTAATCCATTATTTTGTGTATTATGTGTTTTTCTTTGTATCATTCTTCTTACAAGCTGTATTAAGAACAGTTCTTTTTCAGGGCTCTCAGATAAACTGTTAGTGGTTTAATCATACTGTAATCTATTAGTGTGATAAAATGATAAAGATTGAACTGTTTGGCAGAAATAATATAAAAAATATTGTTTGGATATGAAATTATGAACTGTGCAGGACTATGCTGTGCTTCCTATTCGAACGTCTAAGCCAGTGTTTTTCAACCTTTTTGCTGCAGTAGAACCCTACATAAGTGTCAAAATCATTCACGGAACCCCATGGCATGTAATGATCCGTGAGTCCAATGGCGTAAGTAAAGTGGAATTTTCAGGGTGTCTGGGGACTGATGTCCCCAGCGGAGTCGAGAGGCAGAAAACCTGTGGGAGTCTGGGGCAAAACCCTCAAATGCTGATGGTGAAGCAGCAGGCAAAAGACTTGTTTAATTTTACCATATTAGATATTATTTAGCATTTTTATTTTACTCGTAACCAAAAACACTTTACGAGGCGGTCGCCAACGGCCCAAAAATTATTATTGGATCTTTTACGTTTTTACGCCCACGGACAGCTCAGGGAATCTAGACCCCCTTCCCCAGCCAGTTGTGCTAATGGGCGAAGCTTATATATTTTTCAAGCAGAATGTTTCAGGAAATGAAGGTCTTTCAATAAATGGACACACGATTTTTTAACACTGACACTAATGCAGTTCAATGCAAATATTCTAACATTGTTAACAACAAGAAAAATATTCAACACTGTATGCAAAAGTAGATAGCTAGAAGCACTAATTTGGAACTAAGCATTGTGTGTGTACTTCTATGGCTTGTTCTGACGTAATTTCGCATGCTAGGTTATTTTTATTTTTTTAATGATGAGCCACGGAACCCTTGACAGATGCTCGCGGAACCCCGGTTGAAAATTACTGGTCTGAGCTATTTCATCGCAACAGCTTTTTATGTTACTTAGTCTGGATAGGTTAGAAAACGTTTATAATGTTTGCTGTTTAGGTTTTACCAGTCTGTACTGCAATAAGACATTGTAATTTATTCAAAGTTATGATGGTGGATTAGCTAGTAGGAAAAGTTGACTGCCCTGTTGTTACTTAAATCAAAATGTTCGTGTATGCTGCATGTTTTTTTGGGTATGGTCATGTTGGTGTTTGGTTGCATGTGGAAATGTGTTTTTGTTTGTGATCTTGTTACTATTTTGTGCCATGTCACAGCTGTGCTTTTGACTTTGCTGTATATTACTGCAATTTGTGAAGTTGGATCCATCTTTTCATGCTAAACTACGTATAAATTATAGGCCCAGTTATGTTAATTCAAATCTGAACTTCCATTATGTTTCTCTGTTTTTATTAGTTATTGATCATATTCCATATCTTGTGTTGAACTGTTACGAAAAATGTTAATTTATTCCATACGTGTTTTTGCGTGTACCGTTAGCAACGTTGCTCGCTGTGTCACTTGTGCCTTAGATGTCGTAATGATAATGCACAGAATAATTATTCTGCTGCTTGCATGAGTTATGATGAGAGTTAATTAGTATGTGACTGTTTATTTGGCTTTTGTTGTGCCTCTATGATGCATCACAGTATTTCACAATATAATATATACAATTATTCATGCATTTTGAGTTGATTTTACCAATTATTATGAATTCTGTAAACGTATTTCGTGGAATACTTATGCTGCATTTTGCTCTTTATGTTTTTGACTTTTTTTCGGGAACACAACAAAACAAGCTACTGTTGTTTAATTAATATTGTAAGAACCTGAAAATTTTGGTTGAGCAGAAAATAGTTGTCTGGTTTTAGTTTTTATTAAATGAAGAGAATTGCGGTTTTGTTTTTCTGCATTTCACAATATGTAGCTATATAGCATTTTTTGGTTAATACGGGATTACATGATATGTTTTGAAATACATTAGTTTGATTCATGCTGGCCTCAGGTTACTCTTATCTGTCAACTAAAAGACTTAAGAGTATTGCTGCATATGCTATATAATCATAGCGATAAAACAATTAATGCTTTATTCGCCTTTTTCAGTCGTATATGTATTTTGATTTAATTAATTTTGTTGAAGTTAATTATTATCATTTTCATCTTGTATTTTTACTGCAGATTTCAACATCATTTGGGGTAAGCTTTTGGGTTTTTTTGGCAAAGCAAGGTTTTGTGCATGTTCGCAGTGACAGACAAGCAAAATAGTGTTTTCTTGCAGCAAAGACTAGGCCTTGTTTCATAAAAAAGGACCCCTTTTTGTTTTTTCACAATTTGCTCGAATTGTGAGCAATTTACATGAAATTTTTACCAGTTGTAGCTGAAGAAATACTAATTCGAAATATTTGAACAAAATATGGCAGTTGATTAAATGTTCTTTGCTAGTCGTGATGTAACGTGACGTCATAATGTGTCACAGGTACAAACTTGCTAGTTTCAACTGGTGCTGTCAGTTGCTACCCTGCTTCGATGGTGAACTTAATCAGGCTCGCTAATGAAAAATGCTTATCGTGTCAGCACTGAGCAACACAGAAACATGAAATCTGGCGTCTTGTGATCCCAAAACTCAACATCTTGCAAGCTCGGTGTGATAGTGCACTGTCTTGCTCGAATACGTGAAAGAGACCAACTATCCCCACAGACACGTGAATTCGATCACTTTGCACTTTTTTGTGGCTGCAACTGTAAAACTTCAAATATTTGACACCAACGAACCAGATTTTTCACTATTGAAGCAGGGTAGCAACTGGCAGCACCAATTGGGATTAGCCAGTTTTACCCGAGACATTATAATGTCGGCATTACATCACGACTAGCAAAGAATATTTAATCAACTGCCATGTTTTGTTAAAACATTTCGAATTAGTATTTATTCAGCTACAACTGATAAAAATTTCATTCAAATTGCTCATCATTTGAGTGAATTATGAAAAAACAAAAAGGGTTTTTTTTATGAAACAACGTGTACCTGCACATACAAATTAGTGTTTAGTTGATAGTCCGTGCCAGAAGAAAATGTTCTAATTGGTTCAAGTTTATGAGGAGGGCAAACTGCTGCTTTCAGTTATTATTCAACTGGACAACAAGTTGATGTGTCGATAAATGGTAAACATTAACACCTTCATTTTTGCAAAATCTAAATGCATATGCATGTACTTGGATATAGAGGGTGGGCCAGAAAAAAATGACCCAACTTGTTTTTGTCAGAACGTCGTCAAATCTCCACCAAATTTGACAATTTTTACGCATGATAGCAGAATGCATCGCACGTTTTAGCCATCGTCTAGACGTCCATATGTCTCTGTCACACTCGTGATCTGTATCAAAATGGTACAAGCTAGGATCACACGATTTTACTGTGGGCTGCCCCAAGGATTCTAGTATTTAGTGAATTTTGTGCCCCTGGGTGAAGGGGTTCCCCTCGAACGAGGGCATCAAACATGGTACCCCCCTTAAAAAGACATTATTTTGCCACTATTGTCTCTTATAGCGTGAAAACGGTTGCAGATAAGTACAAACTTGCTGCATATCATAACAAGCATTGGTGACGGGCTTTTTACATTTGTCAACATCGACGACCTTGAACCCCTAAAAGAGGGGTTTTGTTGAATTTTCGCAATTTTTGGCTGCAGCGCACATTTCGAGAGTGAATTGCGACGAAACGGCTGGAGATAGACCAAGAAACCTGCATATGTAATTTTCAGCATTGAACATAGATTTTAGCTGTTCAAGTCCCGACCCCTTAGGTTCAAGAAGTCCTGCGCAAGCGAGCGTAAAAAGTGGTTATTTTACTGATATTGCCTCGTCTAGCATGGAAACAGCTGCAGATATGCACAGACGTCCTGCTTATGATAACAAGCACTAATGACGAGCTTCTTAGCAGTGTCAACATCGATGACCTTGAACCCCCAAAATAGGGGTTTTAGTAATTTTTTTGCAATTTTGGGTTGCGACACACATTTCAAGAGTAAATTTCATATAAAATTGTTATTATTTTATTGCATGCTATACACTGATTGCCAAAGTAGCAGGACCGCTGCTATCGCGTGTCACGTGAGCTTTGCTCAAATTACTTGCTGGCACAGATAGCCAAGTCGATATAATAATGTGAGGTACACTTATTGTTCACCTCACCAAATTTATGTAAATGTGTTACCATGTAAAAGTAAAACAAGTTGGGTCATTTTTGGCACACTCTGTATATGTCATTGTTGGCGTTTGGGGTCATTACTGCTAGTCCAACGATGTGACTTAGATAGTGTTGGGATTATGTCATTGCAGCTTGCTCAAGCTTAGTTTAGTGTCATTGTATGGACTGTAAGTGAAGTGTTTGCTGGCATAGTTCACCAAATCCCGATTCGAGTTGGTTCAGCTCAAGTTGCTGTCACTTAGCGTAGTCAGTTTCCACTTCTTCGCTGCTGTAACCTTTGTAGCTTCATTATAATTGCACTCTACTTAACCGTGTGTACTTCAGCTCAAGAAGCTGGGAATATACTGACACTACAGTGATTTAGTATTCACCGTTGATGCTTAAGTTCAAATGATTTCAATTAGATGTGTTTCAAAGTGGCTGGCCTATTACAAAATAGATCACTGGCACGTGTTGATAAGATTATGTTTGCAGCTGAAAGTAAGAGTTTTCTGTCTGATTTTGTGATAAATCGTAATCTGCTGGAATTCGCCTCTCTTATTGTGGTACTGAAGAAATGTGCAACAATAAATGATGCACAGTTTAATTATACATTTACGTGACATCAGAGTAGTGTTGTGTTTTGCACCTCAGTATCAAACGCACTATGTCTCAAAAAAACATCCCTAACATTTTAATTGTAACTTGAAGGATTATCAGATTTGCTACGAGTATTCTTTATTCTCGAGATAACTGGCCATCAAATGACCACTCAATTACCCAACTCACCCAATCTTCTGTTCTTGCACTACCTGGGGTAAACAGAACCAGTGAAATATTACATTTTACACAGTTGCTTTTTGGATTCATAAACGTTTCTGAACGTCATCTGGTAGATAAACTGCTGCATGACTGTAAAACCGGCTGTTGAGACTACAGATCTGGATAGTTGGAATTTATTGACGTTTTTTTCTATTCACTTTAACATGTATTTTGCTTGGTCTGCTTTCCCCAAGTAGCGCAGAAGCAGAGGTTAGGTGAGGTGAAGACTAGCAGTCATTTAATAGCCAGTTGTGTCATAATTATTTTTGCCCGAAATTATTAAAATGTAATAATTTTTTCAAGTTACAATCGATAATGTTGGGGATGTTTTTAACGTTTTCTGTTTATTTTAGTGAATATTTTGCTTGTTCTGGTTTCTCTAGGTAGTGCAGAAGCAGACATGGGTGAGGTGGGAAAATGAGCAACCATTTGGTGGATGGCAAGTTATTCAGGAATATTCACACCAAAAAATATTGAAATCTGATTATATTTTTTTAGTTAGAATTGAAAATGTCGGGAATGTTTTTTTCTGGACACAGAGTAGTATAGTCCAGCGGTTGGGGGCCCTTGAATGCCGGATAGGGGCCCTGTGCACTGCACAATTTGCACAACCTATTGCTACGCCACTGATTGTTCAGACATACATGTATGTGTCTCTGTCACCAAGCAGTATTACTTGGTACAGGTGTCGTGGGAACTTTGTCACACCTGGAAAATTCTTCCCACCTTCACATTGTCATAATGTAACTAACGCTAACCCTAAATTCAACCATATCTTTAATATTAACCCTAATTCGTACTGCTGCGCGTGGGAATAATTTTCTGGTGCGACGAATTTTCCACTACACCGGCATTATGGGAGGGGTGTGGCCTGCCGCCCATGTGACGTGAGCTGTGTTTGCACTCACTGCCGGCTCAGGGCCTTCGAAACGGAGTATAGGGTCACAGCTCCGAGAGAGCGCGGTTGACTATGAGTTATTTGCCTTTTTACTTTATAACAACGAAACCAACTTGTAGACTCTATAAAAACTGTATTAGCGTTCAATGAAGGAAGCTCATAAAAGAAAAATGCTTCAGAAGTGACAGTTCAGTACGCACTGAACAGTGAACGAATTCCTACTCGTTGATTGGTTTGCGGTTTCCGACGGAACGTACTGCAATAAGGTGGGCGTTAGTCAACATTAATTTGTTGCTTTATAACTTTATATCAGTCTACTAGCGAATGATATTGATTAAGATGTAGATGATTGATTAAGATGGCTATCGGTGAAACGGAGTCGTAAGGGAGAGCGGATATCAACAGTGCTAGATTTTCCAGTTGTGCCTCATCATGTAGTCGAAGTTGACGTCGCGATCGATGATGGTGCTGTAGCCCATGTAATAGTCGACGAACTCACGCTTCGAGATGCGTTCGCACGGCGCGTCGCCGTGCACGGCGTCGCAGTACGCGCCGCGATACCGAAAGTCGTCGACGAACGTCTTTAGTACCTGTCCTTGCGTCCACTCGCCGTTCAGGAACTTGGGATGCTTGACGTGGTCGTACGCCGCCTGCATTAGATTCGTGACAGTTACAGTGAACGCTGCGTCAAAATTATACAGTTTGAATGGCACGTCATGTAGGCCTACAGGATGATACATCGTCATCAACGACAGTAGGCCTACAATATAGTCACAGTAGCTTATAACCGTGACGGCGACAGGAACAACAGTTTTGCAGACTGCTGTTACAGTTATCCAGATAATAAGCAGAAGCACAAGACGGTGAAACCGAAAAACTAACTCTGAAAGACATAATACACGCAATACCTAAGTTTCTTAGAACGAGAATTCGGCAATTTTCGCAATATCGCAATTTGTCATGCCAAACGGTCTTGACCATGTCGCACGCCGATTTTTTATAGTAGCGCCTGCGGGCAGTGGCATATTTAGGGGGAAAGCCACGATGCGATGCTCCCCTTGGTCCGACCATGAAAATTTATTACAGGCGACTTTATATCAAAAGGTCCGTTTTGGCCATTTTCGAGCAATAACTGCAAAATTCAACAATGTTTGATGCTTTTTCATATCGATAAGATATGCGAGATTGCATCTGATATGACGCCGGCGTCGCCGAACGCTTTTGAAAACCAGCTGCAAGCCGTATATGCCTATAATATTTTGCGGCGGCCGGGTTCAGTGTCTATGGATGAGTGACACGGTATTGACATGGAACCAACAGCAAGGCAGTCGGCGCCTGGCTGGCGCACGTCATGGGCGGCAGTGGCGTATTTAGGGGAGGGCCACGGTGCGATGCCCCTTGCCAAATCCTAAATACGCCACAGCCTGCGGGCTCGCCATCAAAACGCCGAAAAATTTTGCAGCTAGCCGAAAACCGCCGAAACGTTTTTGCTGCCGTAGGGGCCTACCGGGTAATTTTTTAACGATATCCGTCTTTCTGTATGGCCTAAACAGTCAGTGATTCCGCTGTCGTACCGGTTGTCGTCATTCCGGTTTTGTTACACCAAATTAACGAGCACTGTAAACTTCAAACGAAGTTAGTTATTTGTGACTTTCTGAGTAGTTTAGACTTAGTGAAATTGGGATTTTCCAAACAGTGACACTCTTGATAGGCCTATACTGGTTTCGCTGAGAGCAGATAAGCTCAAGGCGAAATTATAAATATTGGGACATAATTTTTGCGAGTTAGTAAGATATTTTCCATTTTAAAAATAGCAGAGTTATTGAACTCATTTGATTATTGAACCATCACAACAAGGATTATTTATGACAAAAAAGAAGGGGAAAGAGAGAAAGAGAGAGTATAAAGAGATGCGTTCTGACCATGACGTCAGTCAGCGAAATGCAGCCGTCGGCGTCTTTGTCAATGCTGCGATAGACGTCCTCAATGATCTGAGCGCGTGCTCGCGACAGCTTTGGTCTGATGATGTCGAACAGGTTGCCGATGACGATCTGGCCGTTGCTGCAACGGTCGAGGAACGCGCAGAGTTCTTCGAGGTCCTTGTCGCACAGCTGAACGCCGAAGTCGGTCAAAGTACTCTTCAACGTCCCACACGAGATCTGCCGCGACGAACCGCAGCCGCCATTCACCTGTCACAGCGTGTACTTATATGTTTACCATGTCTCGAAGAACATCCTCGACATTAAGGCCTATCGATGACGACTTGAAAAATGATTATCCAGTATTAATATTTTGCAACAAAGATTCCGGGTACAACTGACCATCAAACGACTGTTCAAGTTCCCATCTCCTGACCTTACCTAATGCTGATGGCCGGTTGTTACAAGTCGTGTCAGTAATGTTCGTATCATACTTAAGTTATTAGTCTGATCTTTCAGTTACAATCGATAAAGTTGAGGATTTTATGAGACAAAGTGTAAAGGTAAAAAGATAAAGGTTGTCAATTTGTATAGCGCATCGTCGCGAGCATAGGCTTTCGTCACTAACCAGAGCCGCCTGCCGCACGGCTACCGTGTGCAGCCTGCAGACACAGGCTGGCGCAGCGGCCGGCTAGGCAACCCCAGTCAGCTGTACCAAGGTCCCCACCTTCCGTAACTCATGTTACCACTCATTTTATCGTCCCACGGAGGGTAGAAGGCTGAGTCGACCTAAAGTGTATTTTTTAACAAATGCAGCAGGGGCAAAGCCCCGATAGAGAGAATGAGAGACAAACTGAGTCATTCGGAAGTTGACAGCGTTATTACTACAGTGCTACTATAGATTGACAGCAATCTTCAGACTAAAACGGAAACACGCTATACGTGCTTCTGTTGTAGTCTTAAAACTATGCACCACCAGAACGTGTTGCACGTACGAAAATTCAATAACTTTGGGTGTAAAAACAATTAACCTATTCTAAGCTCCCCACTGTAATGCAGACTCAGACTGGAGATAGAAAACTGGAAATCCCGTAGCTCATATGGCATCTCGACTATCGCACATTTAACGGCCGTTTTTATCTTTCCCTATAGTCTGGCTGACTCCAATAATGCTTATGAGTTTGGTGTCTTAGTTTTTCATTAGGTACATACATACACACGCAAAGCAGACGTCGGTGACGTACGTCGTCATAGATGCAGAACATGCGTCCGAGGTCTCTGAGTCCTGTCGGCCCGTGACGTCTGCATGCGTCACGGATCATCTTGACCTGGTGGTCGACTGGTCCGGCGGGGTCAGGGCACGGAGGTTGCGGTGGAGGCGGGACACAACACTTGCGACGACACGTGCTGGTACAGGCAGCCTGCAGCGCCGGCGCACATACTGGCGGGTCCTGCATATATACGTGCAGCAACGCAACCTACAAGTTACTGTACTCTGCATGTAACTAGGCCCTACTTCACGCACCAAATGCAAAATGTTGTAAAGTACGGCACTTGATACAGTATTTCTTACATGCGTCAAACTCGTCACAAGACGCGTCTTACTTTACGGAAGTGGCAGCTGACTGGAATGAGATAATACTGCAGCGCATTATGTGGTTATTCACTGCCCTCGCTAGCGAACAATTGAATCCGCCGTTTGCATCTAGCAGACATACCACCGGCGCCAATGCCTTATACGCTATAACCCGTAAACTACTATCTACTCATTTCCTCTCTCGCATAAAGTATAGAAAACTGAGTCGACAGAAAGACCTGGGCAAAATCTGTGATGCACTAGCGCCGAATAAAGCACTTGATTATGACGTTTTTATGTACCTACCGGTATCTGCCTATTAGTAGGCCTAGTCTGCATTGTGCGCTGTATTCTATATCGTCTGTGTATATATTTCTCTATGTTTGTCTGCTTGTCTGTCTGTCTTTTCTTTTTCTTACTGTGTATTTGCTGTCATTTGACAAAATAAGTTGATATACGCTCTGTCCGGTAAAAAACGGATCCCCTAAATTTCATGCAATAAAAATGTCAAATCTAAACGAATTTAAATAAAGTTTTGTTCGCTAATTCCCCAATAAATTTCTGAAGCGATTGGAAATTTTGTTACAAATATTATTTCTTACCAAAATTATTAATTGTTGAATATCGATAACAAAATATCGGTACTTGTCCGTTAATTCACCCGCACCCGAATTACCTGCTAAGGTTAGGCTTGGGGTAGGGTTACCAAAGCTGCGTTTTTGATGCCTAACATGTTAGGCATTGTTCATAGATAAATATCTTAGAAATACTATAATTAGGTATTTATGCTGGAGCACGAAAAAACAAATTTACTAGTATATTGCCTTATTACAGCAAAACAACTCTTTCAAATTTTTCGTCTGCCGTGCCGTCAGCAGAAATAAAAACTACAGGGTGGTCCAAAAAAACCGCACAAAGTTAATGACACCATAATTTTGCAACCGTACGTCATAGAGTCATGTGGTTTTCAGCAAAATGTTCCGAAAGAAATTTCTTACGTGACTAAAGTCAATATTTAAATACAGCAGTTAAATATTCTTTGTTATT
>Ga0209367_1002442_pt1 | contig 24543 bp, 17 predicted proteins | sample WorMetLIZISLAND2_FD_187412 | JGI IMG/M metagenome (GOLD analysis project Ga0209367, IMG submission 187412) | Marine gutless worms symbiont microbial communities from Max Planck institute for Marine Microbiology, Germany - Olavius geniculatus... ... | reverse complement strand
TGCCTGTTGCTTAGTATTGCTAGTTTTTTCTTGCATTTATATTTCACAAGGTAGTGTAGCGACGCAGTTATGGTGTGGTGGGATATTCAATAACTGCTTTATTGCAAGTTGTCCAAGGAGTGTGCGAATGAAAGAATTTCGAAAATTGGCTAATATTTGTTAAAGATATGGACAGTTACAAAGTGGGACATATTTTTTGAGACACAGTGTAGAGGGTTCAGACTTGGACTGCTAAAATCTATATTCAATGTTGAATATTTCATATGCAGGTTGATTTGGTCTATCTCCAGCCATTTTTGCGCAATTCACTCTTGAAATGTGTGTCGCAGCCCAAAATCGTGAAAAATCCACTAAAACCCGCTATTTTTGGGGTTCAAGGTCATCGTAGTTGACATTTCTAAGAAGCTCGACACCAGTGCATGTCTGTGCCTATCTGCAACCATTTTCACGTTAGACGAGCCTATAGCAGTAAAATAACGCTTTTTAAAGGGGAGTGCCCCTCTTTCGAGGGGATCCCCTTTACCCGGCGGGATGAAATTTTGTCACGAAGTACTAGAGACAATAGGCTTACATATGGTGAAAACCCGAAGTCTCTATCTCACCTGGTCTTGGATTGGTACCGGGTCATGACAGACTGACAGACAGACAGATGGACAGACAGAATTACCGTAGCTAATATGCGCTATAGCTATGCTAGCTCTCGCGCGTAAAAAATAAACAGCAAATCTTATCTTTTACGGAAATAATTACTATCCACGAATCAAACATGAACCCATTAAAATCAGGGCTGTAGAAATTAATGATTAATTACTCCATTAATCAAATTTAACTTTTGGAGATTAACATTTATCAGTACCAGCCCAGGCAGTCTTAGTTAAAATCAAACACAAACTTTCTTCACAAAGTGACAATGTGGCAATAAAAAACTTCATATTAAGTGAACTAGCAGAACTAAATACAGGATACAAACTATTTCTAGTGCAGTGACTAATTGCAGATGCAATACAACACCCAAGTCACAGAATAACATTGACAAATGACAGAAAAAGTTTGTGACGGTTTAGGAAGTGTTTTAGGCTCTCCAGTAGGAGGGAATTAGGGCTCATGCTGGCCCAAGCCTTTTGTTTACAGATGTACTTACCATGGAGAATAATGTGTATACAAAGTTGTATACCGGGTACTTCACCATTTCTCAGTAATACCCCGTTTACACGATCAACGAAACATTGAGCTAGCTCGATGAGCTATGGTAATTAGCATGCTAATTAGGAGGGCGGGCGGGTTGTAATTGGTGGCCTATATAACACGTGATCAGCTGTGGGCTAAGCCTAAGCCTACATTTGAGCCAGGGGGCGGGGTTCCATCAGGCCTGCTTGATGTTTGCTCGATGTCTGCTCGCTCATGTAAACCAGGTATAAGTAGGCAATTCTTTTATCTTATTTTGTGTCAGTCCACTTGGTGCGCGTTGAGAGTCTCAGTTCAGTGAACTGCATGAACTGTTGGTTTCTACATCACTGTGATACAAGGAAGTGTTCACCGGCATATATAGGACAGATCAGTCCCAGATATATACAGTACTAACAGAACAATATGCACAGAATGTACAACTAACAAAGGAAAACAAACTCCGGGCGATGAAAAAAATGATGCAGATAATCATGCAATTCAGTAAACCGCTATCATAATGCCGACTCACTAAACCAAAATAGCAACACATACTCAAAGTGAATACTGATATGGCTCATGGATGCTGCCAATGTAAATACGACAAGAAAATCGCTAGGGTGTCCACAAACCAGATGTTTGCAATCGGGGCTCCGACCTTAGGCGTATATGGTTTTCAAAATGACTGGTTCGGTTTTAGGTTTGTTTTTTTTGTTTTTTTAAAAACCACAGTTTGTGGTTTTTCAAAAACCACGGTTTCTGGTTTGGTTTTTACCATCTAATGTTTAGTGGGTAGAATAAAAAATGCCAAACAGGAGATTTCGAATTCGCACAGCTACTGTCGTCCGCGGTAGCCATCTTTTACTCTGCGTATGACATCAGAAATAATGCAGACTACTTCGTGTGCTGACTGCTGTAACGGTCCAATTGTCTAATTGACTAATTGTCAGTCGAAGTGTTTCGAAACTAAGCCTGGAGAAGGCTATTTTGACCGAAACAAAAAATGAATGTAAAAACTGTCTAAAAACCAGCAGTTCGGTTTCTCGAAAACCGAGTTTTTGGTTTTCAAAATTTAACATCGGTTTGGTTCGGGTTTTAGAAAACCGAAATTTTCAATGGATTCCGCACACAACTATCTGACCTGAACCCAGCTGGGGAAGCTTAAAGTGCTTTCCCAGGTTAGCATTATTACAATCACTGTTGGAGCAACACTTCATACGTTGTCTTACAAACAGCATCAAATCACTGAAGCAAGAATGTACACACAAATAACACAAAAAATTACATGCAGAAATCGAGTGACAACCAGTTTTACCATGATATATTCAGCATAATCGCACACAAAACCGAGATATAGAATTCGATCATTACAAAGTAAACTAAAATCAGTGATATCGACGATTTCCATTTAATACTCCTGTATGAGACATACCAGTGGAATGCTGGGTAGCCGCAGTCGAAGTAGAATGGTAAGTTCCTGATGACTGAAATCCGCCATTGCCACTGCGACGACTGCTGCATGTTGCCTGTCCACCAGCAGGCAATGAACCATGAAGAGACAAAGACGCACTGTTGCTGATGGTATGAGGATACGTATGGGCTGCCGATCCGGTAATACTGGCGGAATAAGGATAAGCATGGGTTGCTGAGCCGCTGCGAGACCTATCGACAGTCGACATGGCACGCAAAGGTCTAGCAGCACTGGTGGTGGTGACAGGCATGATGTATGAAGATGAACGGAGTGGCAGAGACTGGTAATGGTATGAGCTTGCATTTGTTCCGTACTGACTGGCACCATTGTCACGACGAGCTGAAGTAGTAACAAAGCGTGTCGAGTGTTCATCATTGTCAGTGGCCGTTGATGTCTGATGCCGAGCAGCATACGAAGCAGCAGCAGCAGGAGTAAACACGTAGTCACTGCGGGCCGCCACGTGTCTGGGTGACATTGTAGTGCTACCGGCCGAGAGTGCCGGGTATGTTGTGGTCACCGGCTTGACTGATGCAGCGGTAGCACCACTGCCAGTCACAGACGTCGACGTTGAACCGATGCCTTTAGCTGCCAACTCAGACCTCACTCGGCTCAGATACGTGAAGTCTGGATAGCCATACCTGACAGCAAAAACAACATCAGAAACTTCTGTAACAAATGAAGTCACCCAACATATGTAACGTCACTGTAGTATTAATCCAAGAAATCTGAGCTAACGCTCACAAAATGCACGAGAGCCTATGTCAGTTCTTGTTCGCAGGCTGTGTTGGTCTATCTTTATCCATTTCGTTGCAATTCACTCTTCTGCAGCCGAAAATGGCAAAAAAATCACTAAAAACCTTATTTTTGGGGTTCAGGGTCATTCAATGTAATCGATGTTGATGCCACTAAAAAGCACATCATTGCTGCTTGTTATGACAAGCAGCATGTCTCTGCCTATCTGCGACCTTTTTCACACTAGACAAGCCAACAGCAGTAAAATAACCACTTTTAGGGGGATACCCATCTTTGACACCCACGTGCACAGGCCTCGTTGAACGTAGGGCGTTGAGACTTGGACTGCTAAAATCTACATTCAACGCTGAAATTTTCATATGGAGGTTGTCTTGGCCTATCTCCAGCCATTTTGGCGCAATTCACTCTTGAAATGTGTGTGGAAGCCCAAAATCACAAAGAAATTAACTAAAATCCCCTATTTTGGGGATTCAAGGTCATCGATGTTGACAAAACTAAGAAGCTCGTCACCAGCGCTTGTTACAATAAGCAGCATGTCTTTGCCTATCTGCAACCATTTCGAAGCTAGACAAGCCAATAGCGGTAAAATAACATCTTTTAGAAAGGGGTACCTCTCTTTCTCCCGCTCATTCCATCATTCGAAAGGATCTGCCTCACCCAGCAGCATGAAATTTTGCCACGAAATACCAGAGACAGTAAAAACCCAAAGTCTCTATCTCACCTAGGCTCCAATCGATACAGGGTTGCGACCGACGGTCAGACAGACAGAATTACTGTAGCTAATACATGCTACAGCAGTTCTCGCATGTAAAAATTCCTGCTTGATTGAAATCTAATGAAACAATAAGTGATAAAAATACAACCACTGAAGCAGTGTGAAAAATACAGCACATAGCCAAATCTCAAAGACTTGCTGCTGCTGCAAGTATATGTAGTCTACTACTTTTAATTTTTCAATAACTGGCTGACTTTTCTAAAGTGATAGAATACTTTTTACAAATGGGATGCCCTTCCTATTACACACATACTTTTTTTGAAACAATTGTTTTAAACTATCAACCTGCAATTTATCACTCTATTAGGCCTCAAAGCCACAAAACTTATAAAAATCTAACCAGGCCTAGAGAGAACATACCACTGCAAAAAATATAACACACAGCTGTTTAACTGTCACAGCCTACAGATGTCTGCAAATACATGTATGAGCAAAGCAACTCACTGCCCAGCTTTGCTGGTCTTGTGATGAATGTCATTCCAGATTACGACATTATCTTCACCGGTGGTGTTTGACTTGCCAATGGTGAAGATGAGACCAGCATCAAATGCTTCCCGCAGCAAGTTGCAGATCTCTAGGCCTTCAGCCGTCGCAGGCAAGAACGCAATCCGACGTGTCCCTTTGAACATCTTTCCCGGGTTGGGATGATTCTCCTGTGAATGAAACCAGACATAATATTACACATACTCACTAAAACACACACCAGTAGCAGGACAACAACGTCGAATTGTGATGACAAACACAGCTAGCACGATGAAAACCATAAAAATAGTTAGTGCATTTTACAAATGTATAAAATATTTTTAAAATTAAATAAAATAAATTTTTCTTTTGTGCAGACTTTAATATTGACAAAACTTCCAGCATGACTTTGTCAATAATACCGCACAAAAAGTAAACAAACAGATTGTCGAGTACCGTAGTACAGTTATGACTGAATTAGCAAACACTGAAATTAAATTATTAAAAATTCTGCCAACTATGCCAGAGCCCAGGCATTACCAGCCGAACCAGGACTGGAAACAGACTATCTTCTTCTTCTTCATCTGTCTAGTTAACTCAGTCTTCATCATCATAGAAACTTGACCTAATCAGCATTATCTTTATGTTCAACTAATACAAACCACGTTAGAATACAGCTGAAAACAAAAACCCTTTTCAGAGAACAATGCCAATACACTAAAAGGCATACGATACCTGCTGAAGTCCACTGGGAATGTCGTACATGATGATAAGACTCCCAGCTCCAGTGAAACCAGCCAAGTCCTCGCCAGACCTACGAACTATCATTGTTCCACCACTCAGCTGATTACCTTTCAGTCTGCCAAATATGCGGCCGCAACACGGACACTTCGCCGCGTGTGTAAACGCTGCATCGATGCAGTCAGAACAGAACGTATGACCGCAGTCGAGCTTCTTGGGATCCGTCATATTGTCCATGCAGATGACACACTGCTCTGCATTTCTCTTTTCTGAGTACCTTTCACGGTTATCCCTTGTCAGAGATGTGGATCGTCGACGTGGAGGTCTATGTGAAAACTCGTCAGCTGTCTGGCCGCCATCTTCACGTTTACCATTACTGCCTTGCAGTGAACTCACATCGTCAGTGGCTGTAGCAGTTGCTTTAGACGACAACCTGGAAGAACGACCTCGAAGAGAGTTTGACCTAGGCCTGAAAGTATGTGATGATGATGTTGCAGCAGCACTACCACTCACGTTCACAGAACTGTTCCGTGCTCTTACATCAACGTCTCTTGGACTAGTCTGCGGTCGTTCAGCAATTTTTCTTGACTGTGCAAGGGCAGGTGCTAACAAACCACTGCATTTGTTACAGGGCACTAACTTGCATTTAGCACAGCACCTGTGACCGCAAGTCTGTTTGTCGACAAACTTTGTCTTGCCACTGTCTGTCTTTCCACACACGGAACATCTGTTTCTAGGAGAAGTCTGCCTCAACAACTTTGGCCCAGAAAAACTGTCATCATCGTCACTTGTTGGCTTTGTGTCGGAAATATGGTTTGCCCAACTTACGTTAGTGGATGGCAAGCGTTGGATGTCATCTCTCAGATGTATCGTAAATACAGCAATTAAACTTTCGGTCACGAACTTGTCAATGTTTACAAAGTTAATAATGTTGAGGTGTCGTTTCTTCAGTGACGAGCATGAAATGTACGAGTCAAACTCTGTCAGAGCATTGTATGCTGCAGCCCCGACAATATCAATTGGAACGCTAAAAGCACCTGAAACACATGGAAAGCAGTCAACTGCATGAATGACATACGTTTAGTGACTTAAATTGCTTGCCATACTCATGCGCATACATACATATGCCTACATATGCAATCCTTTCCAAATAAAATATCACCAAAAGATACAAAAAAAATTTTAATGAAATTTTCTGAAAAAGTAAGCCATGGCCCAGAAACCAAGCGATTATATTTTGGTGAAAATCTGGATCAATCCTGGTCTGTATCCAGATCCAGAAATTTACTTTGACTCTCTAGCACGGCTTATAAGTTTTTCTTTCTTGAAGATCTTTTTTAGTTTTCTAATGAAGTCAGTCACCAGAAGACATTGCAATGTCACTAAAATTTATCAATAAAACATCCACAAATAACACTACAAAAGAAACAACTTTAATATGATGCACTTTCCTGTTCCAAGAGTTGGAAATACTCGTGCATAAACCGGGCCTTACATGCACAGGACATCTGACAATTTTGGCTGCATTCCTTTCCTAATAACTACCATACCAATTTCTTGCGTGTTAGAAAGCATTTATTAAGGATGCATTTGTCACCCACATGGTTGCACCTCAAAAATTACACAGTAACACATGCAATAATCTCAAAATTATACATATCAAGCTTGCACTAATCTAAGTTATGACAAAGCAGTCAATGGTCATGTGTGATTCTGTTCCACTCCCAGTTTTGTTGCTGTAAACAGATTACTATTTGGACGGGCGACTGTCTGTGAACATGTAAACATTCACGGTATAATGACATGCCTGGCTAAGGTTAAGGCCTGACATGTTTACCTGTGTTGGGTGACAGCAGGTGATGATGTTCCACACATCTGAGATGGGTTGCCACAAACACGCTTTTAATAGGGTTTGACAAATCACATGTCACTTCACACATCAACCGACTGTTAGAATCAGCACAAATTACCCATTAAAAAGAGGGTGATTTAGTGCAGAACAATGATACCTGAGCTGATGGCAGGCAGTGCAAGAGACTGCACACGTAGTTTGTCATTTGCATGCATGAAACAATTTAGAAATGTTCTCTGCAGCAGACGAAGACACTGCTTGTTGTCCGGAAAGTCCCTGGCATCAGGCCCACATGCATGAATCACGTAGTTAATCGGTCGTGGAAGATTCCCGGATGTCGTATGCATCACTTCGGATGTCGGCAATTCCCTATGTTTCCTTATGTACTCTCTGCATTCACTGATTAAACTATGACCAGCTGCATCCTGAATGGCTCTGGCAGCCCCACCGGCATGAACCAGATATCTGTTTGCAGGGTTTACGATCACTTCCGATCTCTGCCTCGTCAAATCTCCTTTCAGCACCTCAACTTTCAGCTGACTTTCTGCAGTCTTAAATGTTAGACTTTCTGGACCTGCAGACAAGATAACTGGCTTCTTGTCCGTTACCTGGCCGGTGCTTGCAACTGGACTGTTCTCATGGGATGCACTGTTATCAGCTAAGTGACTTCCATTTACACGAGAACTGTAGTTAATGTCAGCACCGGATTCAGAAACCTGACGTTGTTTGAAAGCATGAAGTGCAACTTTCAGCCACGAAATCAGATCATCAATATCATTCTCCTTGCCAATACACTCAATATCTTCATCAAATAACCTGACCAATACGCCAAATCTGACAGCCTCGCTGCTACTGATTAGCATCTTCAAATGATTCACGTCAATACGGGAACCAGTGCTAACTACTCTTTGCTTAACCAATGCGAGATCATGCTTTTTATACCATTCGCTAAAGTTGATAACATCCTGCTTTTGCCCTGCTATCGCAACCACTTTTCCGCTGCTGTTCTGCCTCACAAACAACGACTGTTCCCAGTGTTTAGACATGTCCGGATATCTGAATGCAATATAATGCCACACGTGATCATCTACTTCCAACCAACTCTCCGATGATGTGAAAGGATGACTGTTTTCTGGACTCTGATGCCTGTCAACTGCCATCATTGTACGATCATGATCAACTTCCATGGTGACAGCAGCAGATCTTTGTCTGCTAGCCATCGAAACACTTTCGACTCCAACTCCATTCAAATCCTCCGACTGTCTGCTGAGATGATTTAACGAACTGAAGGCACCATAAAATGTCTCGGCAACAACATCTTTAATGTTGCTGATCGCAGTATTAACATCAGCCCATCGTCCTTCCAATATCATATTCTCATCATCAACTCTAACAGTCACATCACTCTTCACAATGGTGCTAACATCCAGTCCACAATGTCGGATCTGTCTCATCCATTCAGTGTCAATTCGGACAGATGACAAATCAACCACCTACAAATGAGTGACAATTAATTAACTCCGTACAACAATCACTGTAAAGCATTTATTAAACATGTTAAAAAATTAAAACTTTACAAACTTCAGCAGTCCTTTCACTAACTAGTGCATTCTGACTTTTATCATCAAGACACCATTTAAATATCGCATCATTTACACAGTATGAGCAACCAATGTATCGCAACAGCAATAAGAACAAGAAATATGGTACCATAAGTTGTAACATGCATCTTGCTATTTTATAGCAGAGTACCCAGAAGAACAGATAAATGCATCAAAAATGACTGTCAGTATTACATATCTTGGTTTTGCATAATTACTAAAATCACTACTTTAACAAATGCTTCAGCAGTATAGATATACCATAAGAGTTACAATAAATAATCCTGAACTTACATCAGGCAGTAAAATAAATCCTAGGTTGTGACAAAGTTCACTCAGCAGTGACCATGAAACTGTACACACACGTGCAAAGCATCATACATGCTGCACAATAACTGAAAATCTCACCACATTTTCAAATTGTTACTACATTACCTTGTGCAATACTAATGTCAGAAATATAGCATGCCACATGCAGGGATGTTAATATCAGGGATGTCTATGTCCATTAATGACTATGCTCAAAGAGTATTACTTTTCTCAAAAAAAGCAACTTTTAAGACCAGGGGGGCAGTCCTCGTTTCACCAGAACTTGGTGCTTTGCGAAGCTAAAAATGCACCAAACTCAACTTTGGCACTAGAAGATCTTACGATGTTCTTCATTCCCTAACAGGCTGGGAAGAGAAATACCTCTCACATTCCAACTCCATTCGATGCATCAACCTATTTCCTTTTAAAAATTTTTATGGGCGCCCATGCCGTCATCTGTCATTAGGGGAATGCAGCATTGGACTAAGTTTGATGTGCAAAAAATTCGAATCACATCGACCATGGGCAGCAATTCCGGGGAATGAGGGGGATATGTCCCCTGCAGTATTTAGACAGGGGGGACAACATAGAGACTGTCCCCCAATAAATGATCAAGTTTCAGTTTTACATTTTGACTGTGCATTTGAAATCAGTTTAAGGTGACATATTTGCGTATAACAGCTCAATTTTTTTCTGCTCGCTTCGCTCGCAGATCACTGTAACCCCATTTTTACACACAAAAGCAGCTACTGCTTTCAGCGCGTCTTAGCCATCACAATCTTGTCTGTCTGTCTGTCCATCTGTCACATGGGTAAATCAGTCAAAAATTTAGTCAGGTTTTGTTCCACCATAGCTAGATGCCAGGTCACAGCCAAAATCCACCATAACCAAAAATGCAATTTATAGCTATTCCTAACCCTAACCATATACCTAATCCTTGCACTGTTCAAACTAGTGCCCTTATCGACTAGTGAACTGTCCCCATTTTGCCATAATGTTTTTATTCTTCATTGCAGCACATGCATTGATGTGTACTATGAAGTGCATCTACAGCCAATTTCAGCCAATTTCAACGGCTTTTTATAACCCATCAAACAGATACGTCGTGTACTTGCTAATTTATCATTCTAAAACAAAATTACCATTTACCGTATAGCTTATACTCACAAGCATGATAAACGAATAGTACAGTAAACCATGCAGTATTCAAAATGCAGTGCAGCAACAGATTCGAGGCAAGATTTAATTACAGCTACTGTACATCTCAGAATGAAACTGTGAAAATATTATCCAAACTGGTCAACATTTGCCAAAGTTGTTAAAAACAGTAAGTAAATAAGTAAGTAAATGATTTATAAAGTGCCAAAGCCTCAGAAAGAATCAGGGTGCAAAGAGTAGACAGGTGTGTTTGACACTTGCATTATGAACATGTTTATTTGCCAAAGCAGAAAATGCACACTGTACAAAAAAAACAAAACTTGAGAACAGTAAAAGACACTGTATGACACAGACCACTGGCGGAAATCTTTAACACAGCCGCTCCTTTCTTCAGTTCATCAACATGGATAGAATAGTCAGACTGACTGTCGTTATTCAGCACTATCGTCAATGTTGACTCTGATGTTGCAATAGGCACACCGTACAAATATGCAGTCCTTTCTTGTGTCTCTGAAGCCATCAAGCTAATAAGCACAAATGCACCTAACACAACAGCCAGCAAACATGATCTGCATGGTAAATGTGATGTGACAGCTGTGATGTAAAAAAACTTGATGTAACTTCAACCCAGCCAGCTAAAAATAAAATTTATATGAAGCAGCATGTGTCATTTGGAGGTCTAAAAGCTAACGTCATCAGAGCCAACAGCACAGCTCGATACTGAAGAAAAATGAACAGACATCAGTGTGACACATGGACGTTAAAAGTGTTTTTAGCTTTTGGACAAACTGAGACGTTTCCGCCTGCATGCTTTTGGATTTATTATGTATCTTGTGCTTGCATTGTTGAAACTTGCGCCTGTCAACTTTACATTAAACGAAAATATGATGATGATGATGGATGAACACAACTGGACAGGCAATCTACGGATAGCCACATTTACGGAACTTACATGCATCACCTAACGTTCAACAATTATCAACAGATCATGTATATGCGTCTTACACCTTTCCATGTCAGCGATACCGTACAACATTTGCTGTTGACGTGTCAAGTTCGAGTTCACGAGACAAGTCCATGCACGACAGAGGCAAAATCAAGCTACTAAAATGCGTCTATATTATACACAAACAAAACACACATACGCTACACAAAATGCAGCTACAGTCACTACTAATCGACACAACTATATTCAATTACAAACCTTCATAATTTCTGCTAACCACCGCAAAAAGAAATAAAACAAACCAAACCAAACAAATAAACAAAATAGTCACGTGATCCAAACAGTGACGTTTGGACTTTCCATGCTATTTTAGTGCGGCTTTACTTTCGTTTTTGTTTTTTTCGTTCTGTTTGCGTGTGCGCAGTGGCGTGACGTCATAGTGACAACAAAAGCGTCAAACGCTGAAACGCAGCTGCTAGACTATATAGCGTGGCAATGGGACAGATACACCTCGTTCCATAAAACGTACGTATTTCTAGTTTTTTTTCTATGAGTACCGGTACTTGAAGTTGAAACTTCTACGGCCCACAAATTCCTATCTGTGACAAATCTCCTTTAGCATAATTAATTCTTAACCACAGATACAGCAATATTTTGCCAAGAATAAAACGAGAGGACATGCATCGATTTAGTAAACTAGCTAGGTTTGATTGCCAAGCAGTTTGTCAGGCCAAATACCGGTATACAAGTATTTCCAGCAATGTACAAAATTAACTAAAACCACAGATCTTTAGTGAAAACCCGTCAATGGTAGTATATTGATCAGATCATTACTTTTCCGTAGTTTTTATTTTTTACTATGCATTTTGTTTGGCATTTTATGAAATATTCTAAGTAAGTTTGTGACGATGCTCGAGACTCGATTTCAGAAATAACTCGAGTACTAACTCGAATACAAATTCTCGCACACGAGTATTTGGCACAGCCCTAGTTCACAAACGGGGGATTCTCACAGTGTGCGGTGTGCCCGCTCGCATGATAGATAGTGCAGCTGGCTTAAAAGGTTTTTCGCGATTGGTTGGATTTAGTTCACTGGGCGGAACGTAGGCAGTTGCTGGCCAATCAACAACTAGAAGCACTACTTTTTCTCAACCGGGTTCATATCGGTGTAGTGATTTTGTGCACATGGCGGACATTGGTGTTTTTTGAGGAGAGTTGTAAATATTTGTCTGGACCTTAGAACTAATAGTTTTCTATTTTCGCGTATCATAAGACGAACTGCGCGGACACTCACTGAACGATGGATCTTATCACTATATTAGAGAAGACAGTTTCTCCGGGTATGCACAAATATTTCTGTTGTTGCTGTCAATGTGGATGTGTAAAGTCCGACTAGGACCGGCCACAAGGGGTATGCAGAGGGTAACAGGAACTTTCTTTTCCACGTACTTTCGCTCCCATGAGCGAAAGTTCCATAAGTGGAACTTCCGCTCCCAGGAACTTTCGCTTTCCTTATTTTTTGGTTATTTGCTTATTATAGTGCAAAAAGTAATTGTGATGTCATGTGTATTTTATACCTATGTCTGTGCTACTATTTGTGTAATAAACGATGTGCTGATAGATTGATTTACTGTTCGAGTTATCATTATTAGGCTACAACGCGCGCCAACCACAAGACATACTGACCTTTTTACATATTTTCCTCCAGGTTATAGGCCTCTTGCAACGTACGCCGAAGGAGGAATCGAAGCTGCTTGAGTCAAAGCCTACCGACACGCGGCGCCGGCTGATAATTCTCCTCGGTAACAGGAACTTTCGTTCCCGCGTACTTTCGCTCCTGGGAGCGAAAGTTCCACCTATTTAACTTTCGCTCTTAGGAACTTTCGCTCCCTGGTACTTTCACTCCCTGGAACTTTCGTTCCCTGGAACTTTCGCTCCCCTTATTTTTTTGGTTATTTGCTTATGATGTCATTATAGTGGTAAAAGTAATTGTGCCGACCTTCTTTGATTCCTGCTGCTTCGATCCTTGTGTATTTTATACTTATGTGTGTGCTGCTATTTGCGTAATAAACGATGTACTGAGAGATTGATTTACTGTTCGAGGAGTTATTATTATTAGACTACAATGCGCGCCAACCACTAGACACACAAACTTTTTTGACCCGTGGCTATAGTGTCTATAGTGTTTCATTTACTTTTTACGCGTGAAAGCAGCTACTGCTTTCAGCGCATCTTAGCCATCGCAATTCCGTCTGTCCGTCTGTTTGTCCGTCTGTCCGTCTGTCACGTGTTGATCAGGCAAAAACGGTCCAAGCTAGGATCACCGAATCTTCACCGTCGGCTGCCCGGAAGACTCTAGTTTCAGGAACCGTAAAGCTTTTTCATAAATTCAAAGGGGGGTCACCCCGAATGAGGGCGCTAAATGAGAGAGGGGTAGGCAGAGTTTGTGATTTTTGGCAAATAAGTCGCTGTATCTCAGTAACGGTGCGAGATAAGGCCTAGGTTACTATTAATCACTAATAGGAAATCGTATACTGGCTATCAATTGCCGCTGAATTCAATGACCTTGGATGACCTTGAACGCCAAAATAGGGGGTTTATGGATTTTTTGGCAGCTGCGACACAAAATCATTCACGAGGTGGAGCCACGGTATCGTTATATATTATTATATTATATGCACTTCGGTATGACTGTAACAATGGTGTTTTATTTTATCCCAAATTCTCGCACAGATTTTCGTTGTACGATTTCGTTGTATTGTGAGCGCTATCGTTTGTGATCCAGGTAGAGAATTTGGTATTTGTATATTAACTTAGCGTGAACACCCCAATTTTCAACTATAACTACTGAACTGGAAATGTTATAGGCTTTCGTGCGTCTTGTGAGCTTTGCTCAAATTTCTTGTACCCACCAGAGGTCGCTTCTATCTCTCTGCTAATGTCGTATCGGCTGGATATAGCAACTTCTGCCTACCTCCCTCTCATTTAACACCCTCGTTCGGGGTGACTCTTTTCGAATTTATGGAAAAGCTTTACGGTTCCTAAAACTAGAGTCTTCCGGGCAGCCGATGGTGAAAATTTGTTAATTGTAGCTTGCACTGTTTTTGACTGATCCACCCGTGTGACAGACGGACAGACAGATGGACGAACAGAATTGAGATGGTTAAGACGCACTACAGCAGTAGCTGCTGTTGCGCGTAAAAACTACAACTATGTCAATGATGTGAGCAATGATGATGGTCCATGGATGATGACAACAACTACTACTGATTCTTCAACTCTACTACTATAATTATCACACTACTACTACAATGATATCTACAACAACTAGTACTACTGTTGTTTGCTTGCCTGTACCTGTGACCCAGCTTGTAACCTGGACCTGGGTTCTATCAGTACAAGTAAACTAGACCCCTGGCTCATATTCAGGATGGACCAAACATTTATGAGGCACCCGGCTTCAGTTTAAAGTTTTATTGTAGTTCAGTCAGTTAGTGGTTGTCAGTGTATGCTGTTGTGTGACATATTGAAGTTTAATTTCTATGGATTATTAATGGTGTGATGTTTGTGTTGGTAGATAAGACAGAGTTGGAAACTGCACAACAGTTTCTGGATCAAGCATCACAGCAAAACCTGGTATATATCAATGCATATTATATATTATCCATACTTCATTTGGCTTTAATACTGTTCATTGGCTGATTAAGATATCAGCAGCATACTTCTAGTTCTAAAAGAGTTTCATAGGATCTGGACTAACTGGTTGTATCTGCGAAGATATAAGTCACTTCTCATAAACTGACAGTAGACTGACTATTTTTGTGCTGTAATTTTATGCCTTAATTAAGAGTCACTTAAGTCATTTAATTGCATGTAAGATGTTAGTTGGGCCTGTTGGTTGTTTGCAGCCGGAATTGCTGAAGCAGCTATCTGATGTTCTGAAGCATGGTGGCAACAGTCCGGTGGCTCGTATGCAGGCTGGCATTCAGCTGAAGAATGCTCTCTACTCGAAGGATGCAACCATACGTATGCAGTATCAGCAGCGCTGGATGCAGTTTCCCACAGACCTGCGTGCTTATATCAAGAACAATGTATGTTGTCTGATGTTTCTGTATTGCGATGTTGTTAAATGTTCTGTTTTTTCTCTGCTTCTATTGTCTAGGGATGTTGGTTATATGCGGATATGTGATTGCATATTTTGCCAAAACCCGCATATCGTGTATTTTTCCACATATAATGGCATTTTCAGAATCGCATATGCAAAAATTATGCCGCATATGCAAAAATTCGCATAGGTTATAGGCTTATATGCCTCATATTTCTGCATATGCGATCGCATTTTTCAGCATTTTCCTTGTCAAACGTTTTAAGACTGCTAAATATTTTGGCGGCAAACGATTACCGGTATTTGCATTTGCAATTAGACGTTGAATAAATTGTAGTCAAATATGTCAAAACTGTGTAGAAAAGGCCTGTTAATGATCATGATTATGATTCTCCGTCACTTGAATTTGCATATGCCGGAAATATGCAGCATATATGCACCGCATATTTCGCCAAATTTCGCATAGTTTGCCTCGAAAAGTTCCATTGGTTTTAAGAAAATTCTCCACTATAAACCAACATCCCTAATTGTCTCTCAGCACTCAGCATCAATGCATCACCAGTTCAGTGGTGCAAACCCGACTTGCAGAGCTCAATTGATATCTCTGGCATTTTGTTTTCCTCTTGTTCATAGTGATTGTGAAAGTGTTATTCCAGTGTATGAGAGATTTTTACTTAGTCTTTACCGTACCACATTCAGTCATCTTATTTCATTTACCCGGTATTTCTATATTTACTTTTTTACTGTCATTCTCTAATTCTGGCCTCCTCTGATTTCTGACAAATGGATTGAATTTTTTTTATAGTGAAAGAGAGTTTTAAAAAACAGCGTTAGTCTCGAGACAGACTCGTGAGCTGCAGAACTTATGAAGAAATTTTATTGGCTATCATTTGTGCATGGGCAGTAAATGGTTGCATTATTCGACATGGCATGTGAGCAGCGATGTGATTGTGATGATGTAGGTACTGGAAACATTGGGCAGCGAAACAATGATGCCGAGTACAGCAGCGCAGTGTGTGGCATACGTTGCATGCGCTGAACTGCCGGAAGGTACTTGGCCAGAAATGATGACCGTTCTGACGACCAATGTCACCAATCCTAACTCAACTGAAATGTTGAAAGAATCGTCACTTGAAGCTGTTGGATATATCTGCCAGGACATAGTATGTCTGTAGCTTTTTTGTTTTATATTTCAAGTTACTAATATCTAGTTCGTCCACGGTATGAATATTAATTTTTGAGCTGCATTGCGTGCTAGGAGGAGTCTCAAGAGGATCGTTTGCAGTTTTTTTCAGCATGCAAGTAAATGTTTGCTGCTGCAGTTACACTCATGTTCTATCATAACACCTTTGCGCATATTAGGAAAGACAAGTGGCATTATGGCTGGGGAAGTAAAGGGTGAGACAATTGCTCTGCCCCCTAAACTTTTTGCTGTCAGAAAATGTTCTTGTTGGAAATTCTCATAAAAAATTTCAAAATATTTCTGAATTTGTATCTGTGTTTATTTTCTTAGTTTGAGCAATATTTTTATTACATATTGTTTATTTGTGTGTGAGAGGGTGTGTGTGTGTATGTGTTTTTAAATACTTTGCAGACAAAAATCAGTGTAAACTCATAACTTCCCTGAAGGTATTATTACTGAATGAGGCACAGTTTTGGAAAATGTGAATCAATTCACTTAAGTGCACATGAAGATTAGTTCGTGTTATGTTTTGACATTAGAGCCATGTTAGTGCTAATATTTTATGTCATTGGGGACAGTTTGTGCTTCATGTGATGCTTGTGTCTTTCTCTCGTAGGATCCAGAAATCCTGCAAGCACAGTCAAACGTAATTCTCACAGCCATTGTGCATGGTATGAAGAAGGAAGAACCAAGGTCTGTGCTCTTTATGCATAGAATTTGGATAGAGATGGTTAAATTTTCATTCAGTCAGTATCCTTGTTTGCAGTTGAATCAGAATGACATTTTCTGTGCCATCAGTTGTAGTTAGAACTGCCAAAATTATGCCGGAATAAACTTTTCACAGATTGAGTCCTGTCAACAAGTATTACATATTTTGACTGTGACTTTGTTGTTGTTGTTGTTGTTGTTGTAGTAACCGCGTTCGCTATGCTGCTACCAATGCATTACTTAATTCACTCGAGTTCACAAAAGCTAATTTTGATGTTGATGTGCGTATTTGACTTTCTTGTATAGATATCTTACATAACAATTATGTTTCAGTTGAATCAAACAGCTTGAATCATTAATTCATATAAATTAAGCAAATAAAGTTCAAGTAGCAAAGATTTGGTATCAGTTTTTAGTATTAGTTCAAAAACAACTGATATTGATGCTGATGCCAGTATTTAATTTTTCTATAGATAACCATTATGATTATAGTGCAGTTGTGTCGGACATTTGTTTCTGAGCCAGTACTAAGGACTTACGTGTGAAACCATAAATAATTATTTGTCATATGGGTGATCTTAGTCTTAGTTACTTTTTTATTTTCGAGTTGTATCTGATTCTATTGCTTTATTGTACCAGTATATGAGTATACATGTATGTTATGCACTTCAATAAAATTATGGTATTATAAAAATTAGCGTTATCGTCATATACAGTGTATCAGAAACCGTTGGTTGTAGAACGAGAGGCATTTCATCATGCAAGTGGTATGCGAAGCGACGCAGTCGTTGGACACTCAAGTTCGTGTGGCTGCCCTGCAGTGTTTGGGCAAGATCATGTCACTCTACTATCAGTACATGGAACATTATATGGGACCGGCTCTGTTTGCGGTGAAGTTAGTTGTTGAATAAGTGGCCAGTAATGTGTTGCAGTGTTGAATGAAATTTACCACTAAGTGTGGGTACTGTTGATTAATGGCATTCTTTATGTGGGTGATTTTAATTATCAAGTTAATGAATGTCTTTTCTGTTACTCATTTGTATTGCTTTATTTTTATTGTAGCGACGTAAAATACAGCACATTTTACTACTGGCATACACACTACTAGTACTTGCAATTTTTGTAACACATTTAGTACTGATTCTCGGCAAAGACATGAATTGTCATCGATTACACATCATATGAGCTGGTTTCGTCTGCATTTTCAGTATTTTCACTTGTGGTCAACAACATTAATTCTTCAACCAGTCTTACTCAGGTACTGCTGTCTTTTAAATTTGCTACTAGTAGTTTATTGCTTGATATGGCATTTGTATGCGTTTGTACCGTTATTGTGCAGATATCACTGGAGGCAATGAAATCGAGTGTTGATGAAGTAGCATTGCAGGGCATCGAGTTCTGGTCAACAGTTTGTGATGAAGAAGTAGATTTGGCAATTGAAGCTGCAGAGGTCCATCTCAGATTTCATACGCTTAAGAGTCTTGTAGAATCTTGTCGCGATTATTTCCTAAACAGTAATTTGGTCATCAGTTTATGGCAGCTATTAACTGAATGCACAGATAACACCATGATTAGCCTCTGAAACATATAATACAGAATCTTGTGCTGTCTGCCATCTTATTGCTGATATCATTTACTGTGCTTCTGTTTAACCAGTCCGTTTTTTTCAGTTAGTCCAGGTTATGCTGGGTCAGTCCCAAAGAAGAATTTTCGGCATGACTAAAATAACTTTGCAGATGCCATTTCTAATGGCTCTTGTGTTTCTACTTTGTTAACTCATCATTGAATGGAATGAGATTCCATTTTGCATTGACATGCTGTATGTGACAGTGTTTAACTTATGGGAATCCTGATGTGTTCACAGAAATAGCTTTACATTTGTGGTTGAAACAGTTTTCCAACTGTTCTTATGCTTGAACTAACGGTGCATTAGTTGCTCTTTAATTAATTAAGTTGTTTAGTATATTTTTTCTAATATTGTGGCAATGTGGCTGTCATATTAATCCAGGCGCAGGAGCAGGGTCGACCACCGGAGAAGACCAGCAGATTCTATGCAAAAGGAGCTTTGCAGTATCTGGTGCCCATTCTTACGCAGACACTTGCCAAGCAGGTTAGCTGTTCTGTTTTACATATTACTTGTGCTTATCTTTGATGCAAGCATCAGTGTTTTGATGTAATTAAAGTCGGACAGAATTGATTGATATTAAGTGCTGTTATTTGATTCTTCTTGCATTATATGTTGATAATTATAAAATTATTGCTGAATTGATGGACAACTTTCACAGCCAAATACTACTGCAGTTTATCCATAACTAATAATTGATATCATATCTTGTATGTTGCACTGTTTGATCTGTACTTCCTTGTCATTTGCAGTTTCATTGTTCAGGTTTGTACTCGTTTTTGACTGATTCCGGCTTTTTCCAGTTGTTACCTTTCAGAGCTAAAATTAGTTGACGGCCATAATGTTATGCTGTTGTAGAGGTTACACGTTTATAGTTTTTCATGGGATTTTCTCTCCCGGAGTTTTGGGGTGTCACCTGTTATGTGGTATTACAGAGTGTTACATGCTGTCTGGCAAAAGTGAATGCACCCTGTGGCCTGCCATAACCCTAGCCAGTCAAGTTGGTACTCAATTCACCAACCATGGAGGGATGCAAGGCTAAGTTGAGCTGGTTCTACTTGATACCAATGCACCAAGGAATTTAACCTCTGCCTGCTTGGTTTTGAATCCATTGCCCTGAAATTGTGCTGAATGATCATGAGGTAGCTTTCAGCAAGCTTTAGTACTGTGGTGATTATGAGTCCGTTGTTGTTGTTGACCATGGCGTCATGTGTAGGAGGAGTTTGATGACGACGACGAGTGGAACCCATGCAAGGCAGCTGGTGTCTGTCTGATGTTGATGGCAACATGCTGTGAGGATGACATTGTGCCCCAGGTTTTGCCGTTTGTCACCGAACACATCAAAAACACCGACTGGCGGTATCGCGATGCAGCTGTCATGGCATTCGGTTGGTGTTATCTGTTGTTATCTGGTGTTGTTGTTATCTGGCTTTTGGATTTATCTCATTTTATCTGTGTTGTTCATGAAATAGATGCATGCGGTGATGTGAAAATATTGTTTTATCATGTAATACATTGAAGATGCAATTACTAATTTATGATATGCCATTCATTTGTAAATTTTTTTTCTGACTGTTTTGTTTCGTACACAATTGTTTACATGTTCTGTGTAGTGAAAGACATTATGGCTATTAGTAATTGCTAATTCATTTTCTGTTTGCTGGCACCATATTTGCATTGAACGTTTTTGCGACACTTAGATTCATGTTGTTGCACTATCAGATAATGGAAATGTGAGTTATAGTGTGTATAGAAACAGGTTGTTCATTTTCAAGAGCATCTTTCGCATTAACTCGTGCAGTTTTGCACATGTTCTGTTTGTTTACCAAGCTGTACTTATCTGATTTTCGTACAGAATGATTCTAGTACTTGTATTTTGTGTAGTCTATGGATTAATGCTATGTTATTGTTATTTATCTGTGCATTTAGGGTCAATCTTGGAAGGGCCAAATCCAGAGAACTTGAAGCCAGTAGTTGAGCAGGCAATGCCGATGTTAATAGAATTACTAAAAGACTCGTCTATTGTTGTTCGTGACACTTCCGCATGGACAGTCGGTCGCATCTGTGAAATCCTACCTGATGCAGTTATTAATGAAAACTTTCTAAACCCGTTACTTCATGCAATGGTTGAAGGTCTCAATTCTGAACCCAGAGTTGCTGCAAACGTGTGTTGGGTAAGGAATAAGGATGCTGTCTCAGAAACTGTTTATGCTCTTTATGCAATCTCACCTGTATTGGAAATACATGGATTTTAAGTATTAGCTAGCTGACTTTGGTATTGAGTCTTCATGCTGTCAGTGTATTTACTCTCCACTCCTTGCTCATCTCATCATATCATATAGCATTCTCATAACACAGTTGCTATTTTGCAGTGTTCTCCTACATTGGAGCAATAAAGCTATGATACTTTGATATTGTCAGACTTAGCAGCAGATAGGAAAGGTCCAATTAAGCCCAGTAACATGAGTATTGAAGCAGCAAATTATTAATTACTGTTCGTTGTAGCGTTGACAGTATTGTTCTTAGCATTGTGGTAAAGGTTTTTTTGTTTGTCTCTGTGTCTCTGTTGCTGCAATAACTCGTGTACCACTGCACTTAGGGCGCGTTGCACTAACGTCATTCATGATCTCGGTTCAGCTGAACCTAGATCAAAAATTGAACCAAGTTCACGCTGAATTACGTTGCACCAAGTTGAACTCGGATCAGCTGATCTCGTTCAGTTGAACGGCCATGGTTATACTGTGGCCAGTAGTTATGGGCCAACACTGACGTCATTGTTGTAAATATCGCATCATGCCACAGTGGCCACCATGTACTGATTTAACCTTGTGCAAGGCTTGTCAGTGTAGTTGATATGTTTGACATCTGTGGAACAACATGCACTAGTACAAGTACATGATCAGGTAAATTCAGTTTGTTACTGTTGACTGAATTGTAGGCATTTTCGAGTCTGGCTGAAGCAGCATTTGAAGCAGCCGATGTAGCTGATGACGAAAAAGAACCAAACACTTACTGTCTTTCTGCCTACTATGAACCTATTGTACAGAAATTACTCGAAACAACCGACAGGTTTGTGATATTTTATTGTTCCTATAATGGCCTTAGTCAGTACACACTTTGTGATTTTCATTTTACTAACTGCTTTTTATGTTACAAGTTATTGTTTAAATGATGACTGCAGATTAGCTTGGAATGCATTGCTGGACCACTGATTTTCAGCCTTTTGTAGATACGCATTTTGCAACAATAATGGACAAGTGACTTGCATAATGCTTCGACAACTGTCATGCTGCCTGATCGCTTTCTTAGTTTTACTTAACTAGCTTCTTAGTAGTCTTAGACTTTTTCTCAAGCTTTCAATCTAAGTCCTGTATCAACAGTGTATCTGTTGTGATGTATTGTGGCATATGCTGTGTTTCAGGCCTGATGGTAGTCAGCACAACTTGCGTAGTGCTGCATACGAAGCTTTGATGGAGATGGTGAAGAACAGCCCAAAGGTTTGATTTAACTACACCATGGGTCGTAAAAACGTGACACTTTACTTTTGTTTATATTTTCACCAATTATTTACCAATTTTCAAAATTCTTTCACTGGCACATTCTGCGGACAATTTGCAATAATGTACTTATTATATATTCCACCACACGGTAAATGTCTACACTACCTTGTGAAGTATAAGTGTAAGCAAAAACTAAGGATAATAACAAAAATTTAGGTAAATAAAAACACTTCAAAGCAACATTGCAGTGAATGATCTGTACGACACTAAACTGTGTTAGACCCACACAGTGTCATGCATACCACTCACTGGAATGTTGGTCTGAAGTGTTATTTTTTTATTTTACAACAATGTTTGTTTATTATTATCGTTATATATGCATATTTCATTGATATTTCACAAGGTAGTGAGAGATGCATTTACAGTGTGGTGGGATGTGTAAAATTGTGTTATTGCAAATTGTCTGCAGAGTGTGCCAGTGAAAGAATTTTGAAAATCGATCAATAATTTGCGAAGATATGGACAAAAGTAAAGTGCCTCATTTTTTTGGACCACCCTGTATATCAGTTATTTTGAGGTAGTTGTTTTGTTCATGTTAAGCTGTGTGAAAGTTATAAATCCAAAGTAAAAGCTAATTTAACATTCTAAGTTTTGTTGACTTCGACTGACAATCTGATTTTGGTGCTATTGTTGATATTTAACCTGAGTAGATTGTGAATGCATTTATGTGCAGTAGATATTTAGCATTGCTGTCGTTGGTGTTGTTTAGGATTGCTACGTCACAGTGCAGAAAACGACAATGGTGATACTTGAGAGACTGCAACATGTGCTGCAAATGGAGGTAGTAAAATACGAATAAAATAAAAGCAAACCTGTTCTGGTTTTTGTTGTTGGCATTTATCAAAATAGAGGAAAGCAGTGGTTTTAATCGCACTAAGAAAGAAGCATTTTTGCTGAACTGCGTAATGTTAAGTTGTGAAAGCGTTTTTATTTGAATGTTTTTATTTAGCAGTCTGTCCGATTGTTTGCAGCAACTTTTTTCATTATGTTGCACACATCATCATTGTTTGTGTCTTCCGTATTGACCTAAATTTTCATAAATTCATTGTTGTATTTTTGTGATGAAGCCACTGAGAGATTTTTGTAGAGTTTTATACACATTATGTTTATAATTGTTAAATTTGTCATTTGTAGTTGAATGGTTTATTTTATTTTTAATTGTTGTAGGGACATATTCAGTCAACGTCCGATCGTGTTCAGTTAAATGATCTTCAGTCGCTACTCTGTGCTACTCTTCAGGTTAGCTAGCTACCACAACGCAAAGCATTTTTTCTTGATGTATTTCAATTATTTCTACTTTTCTGCAGTTATCCTATTGTGGTCACTGCTGTGGGTATATGAAGTTTAATGTTCTGTAGCAATATTATTTACAGTAGTGAGAAAGTTGTTTGCCTGTTATTGCTTATTCTGTCACTGTGACATAATTATCTAACCACGTAGGTGTCAATTTGCATTTTTTCTTATTTGCGTTCTTTTTCATGCAGCTGTCCTAATTTTCAGCACAAATAGTCGGTCAGTCACATACACTGTGTCTTGTAAAAAAGTGAACCTCTAGACATTGTACAATAGAAGTGTCAAATCTGAACGACTGAATAAAATTTTGCATGCTCAATCTCCAATAAATTGCTGAAGTGCACACCAAATTTCATTGAAAAATACTATTTTTAGCAGAGTTATTAATTGTTGAATATCAGTAACACAATATCTCCATTACCAATAATGTCGTTTTTAGGTTACCGCCGTAGCTCGATTGGATGTGACATTTGTTGATGCAATTAACGTAAAGAGTAACGTAAACAATAACAAATTGGTATTTTCTACAGATGATCATGCTTTAATTCAACTGTGGAGACAAGAGAAAGGGTATGGTGCTAAAAGGTTTATCACGGAATTTCCCAGCAAGCCATGGACACTGTGAGGATTAAACAAACTGTTGCAGAAAAACGACACCTCGCGTTTTGGGGTGACCTTACAAAAGCCACTGTAGCTGTTGTTTGCATTGCGAGATTTATCTGAAATTTGGCACTTTGATTGGTGACGCATTCATCATCATCATCATCGACAACCGTGGGCTCAATGCCCGTTGGTGTCTGACGCCATTCTTACTATCGCTGCCCACCGCTTCCTATCT
>Ga0209367_1002441_pt1 | contig 24550 bp, 14 predicted proteins | sample WorMetLIZISLAND2_FD_187412 | JGI IMG/M metagenome (GOLD analysis project Ga0209367, IMG submission 187412) | Marine gutless worms symbiont microbial communities from Max Planck institute for Marine Microbiology, Germany - Olavius geniculatus... ... | reverse complement strand
CTCTTCCCCTTCCCTGAAAATTGGCACATTTAGAAATACTTGTTTCTTGGGCCCCAGAGAACTTCTGCACCAATTTTGGTTTTACTGCATGGCCCTTTGTTTATAAACTAACAACACACAGGAGACAAACAGACAGAATGACAGATAGACAGACAGACAGACAGACAAGACCTCTAATGTGGCCTATTTAGATGGCAGCATAATAATAAGTATCAAAAATTACAACAAAAACACAACATTTTCAGAAGGCAAAACACTCGTTAACAATATCAAAATTACAGAGTGATATCAGCTGTTGAGAAGGCAAACGTTAGCAATTATTTATATCACCAATATGCATCGCATCGGTGGCGTCAATCTATCGCCAATATTGGGGAGGGGCAAAGGTATCCACTTTCCAAACGACTAAGGGGCCTGGAGAAGGGTCGTAAGCTCCCCCAGTGTGGTCCAAAACAAAAATAAATTTGGTGCGAGTGAGAAAAAATCTGGCTCTTTTCTCCCGCCCTTCCGTCGATACTCAGATAAAACTTTCACTGAAGGGCTTCAGATATTCATCCTGGCTGCCTTGGTGACACTACAAGACATGTCCAAAGATTGGGAGGCGGCCCCAGCCCCTGCATTATCCTGCCACCCCATCTCTCCCCAAAACTGACACCCCTAATATTCACTCAGCAGATGCACTATTGAACCGACATCAGTGACCCCCTAGTAGCTAGAGGCTTATTCGCTGTATAGCGACGTAATAAATTAACCGTAAACAAATATCTTGTAATACAAAACTGACAGCGACTCTGTGAAAAAGCAGACAAGATTGCACTCTGAACTACAGCAAGATAGAATAACTTAACTAACACTATGAACAAAATGCAAACAATAAGTTATAGCACATTTATAAACTAGACAAACTCGTTGGACTAATGTGCAGAAATCAGACAACTGAGTGAGGAGACATGCTTAGCTACGATGCTAAACAAATTCAAGTGCTATACAAAATGGAATGAGGCTAAAAAAATCCCACGATTCTGGTTGCGGCCGGCGAAAAAGTAGAAAAACAGGTAATTTTTTTTTTAATTTTAATGTTTTTATATCACGACTACATTAACAACTCTTAAAACAAGTTGACAGACTGAGTACACCCTGTCTGAAAAAAAACCGGTCAAAATTGTTTTCATCATAACTTTGTCAAATTTCAAGCAACTTTGATAGTTTTTGGCACAGACGTGGCCAAGACGATAGAATTATGTAAGATGTACTCTTTTTCCACTTCGCCTAATTTACGTCAATGCACTACCGTGTGAAACACAGATGCTTCAAATTGTTACAATACGTGGTGATTATTTGTATCAGATTGTTCGCCTTTGCATCGTCAATTCGATAGAAGGTGCTATGCAATTTAATAATTTTGTGGTATTATATATTTTATGGTGAAAATATCAGACAACAAAGTAGTTGACTAATAAGCTTAAAAACGTCTAATCAATGAGTGAATGCCATTTGATCAGTCAGTCGATGACTCCGCTATCAGTCAGTGGCATTGTATGCGAGGCCCACTTTGGACATAAATTCTGATGATTTGCAAGCAAGTTGTTATTCAAACTTATAATTGTCTTAAATAATTTACATTGAGTATTATTTTGTGCTTAATTAAGTCATTACCACGTTTTCTTGGAAAATAACTCAGCGTTATGCAACAATTTGGAATATCTGTTTCACATGGTAGTGCGTTGACATAAATTAGGAGAGGTGGAAAGTGAGTGCATCTTGCATAATTTCATCATCTTGGCCATCTTCATGCCAAAAATTATCAAATTTAGTAAAAATTTGACAAAGTTATGACAAAAACAATTTTGACCGTTTTTTTCTGAGACACGGTGTAGTACTCACAATAACTGAAGTAAGGATACTGCAGCATAGCAGACTAAATGCAAACAGTTTTCTTCAGTAAAACTAAGAAAACAAACAAAAATTGCAAAAAAATGTTTCTGAGGATGCAACAACAATTTTAAGGACATACGTTTTTTTACGAAAAGATTGCAACCGGAAGCACCGGAATATTTTTAGGCTTAACTGGAAAATCGTATCAGGTCTTAGTGTCACAGAAATAAATACAACAAAAAGATTTGTGACTGAGTGAAAACTTGACGTAGAAAAAAAATGAAACAAAAGACCAATGGGGAGGCAGCAGCACTACAGTCAAGCTGACGTTGTCATCCACCTACCTGGTTCTAGCGTGATAAAGCTACTGACAAGTACTATGGAAAATGATTGGCAAACACAAACAACAGCAAGTTGTTACGAAATGCAAAAAAACACACGAAAGAAATCAACCGATCAACTAATTCTCCCACGCACTCAGCCAGACAGGCACTTCAGTCAATATTGCTTCAATGTTCAGCGTCAACACACACTATCATCATCGGCGGCCACATTCTTGAAACTTTGTACGGAGATCTTATTAGGAAAATGTTTTATATTAAGGAGAACTTAGGAGAGATGCTCACTCTTCTGACATCTTAGGAGAAATCATCGAAAATTTAGGAGAACTATTCTCCCACTAGGCAGGCAGACACTTGAGTCAATGTTGCGGTTATCATCAACACTCTTGAAAATTCATAGAAAGAACTTAGGAAGATTTCTTATCTGAGAAAGAACTCAAAAAAGGATGCGCATTATCAATACATCTTGGAAAAATCTTAGAGTGAGTAAACGTGTTAGGAAAGTTTCGAGAATGTGAACCCAGCAGTGTGAAAAGATGACATCAATTCAGTTCAGTTTAGTCGGTGTCTCAAAATGACAGTTCCAGCAGAAAGTCAATCAGTTCGGACCATGACAAAGTCAACTTCATCAGCCAAGGTCAAGGTGAAGGTCAAGAAACGACTGACGATACATCAGACTGTCATTTTACCGCTACTGTCGTTGATCGTATCACTTGCGTCGCAGCGATTTTCTGTTCATTGAAGTCAGCATCAGGCTGATGTACGACGTCAACAGATCGTCCATCTTGTAGCCCTAAAGCACACATCAGGGGTTCACTGATCATCTGTCAAACAACGAGCGACTTCACTTTTTGACTTCGCGGAGCTAATTCGCTGAGCAAAAGCTAAACTGAACACTAAGGTCTGTATGCTCAACTAACTCCCAGAGTTCAAGTACGTAATTTGGTCTAAGCATCTACACTGTGTCTCAAAAAAACATCCCTAACATTTTTGACTGTAACTTGAAAAACAATTATTAGATTTTAATAATTTTTGGTACGAATATTCCCGACACGACTTGCCATCAAATTCAGTTTCCCACCTCAAAAACTTTTGTTTCTGCACTACGTGCAGAAAACACAACAAGCGAAATATCACTTTTTTATCCAATGCAACATGATTGCTTAATTAACATAACACGTAAAAACACATTTTGTTCACATTTCTGACACTGTGGCTGACACTTCATTCAGTTATCCATTTTTCAACTGCCTGCAGTAAAATTGCTTGAAGGGTTTGCCCACTATGCGAACACAGGCAAGGAAACGCTTTCTCCATTCATTGACAACAATATTGATAATGTTCTACTTCAGACCAATCCAGGCTGTACCAGTCACTTCTTGACTTCACAAACATTCCTAAACTTTATCTGGTTGACACACTGCTGCATGACAGTCAAACCTTGTAATAGTCCGGCTGTTAAGGACCACAGATTAGGATAGATAAAATTTATCGATGTATTTTTAATTCATTTTAACACGTATTATGCTTGATCTGATTTCCCCAGGTAGTGCAAAAGCAGACATTGGGTGAGGTAGAAACTAAAACACTTATTTAATAGCCAGTGGTGTCAGACATTTTTTTGCCAAAAATTATTAAAATCTGCTAATCCTTCTTTAAGTTATGATGGATAATGTCGGGGATGTTTTTTCAGGTTTTCTGTTTATTTCAACACATATTTCGCTTATCTGATTTCCCTAGATAGTGCAGAAGCATTCATTGGGTGAGGTGGGAAACTGAAAAGTCATTTTATGGCAAGTTGTGTCAGGAATATACGTACCAAAAACTACCAAAATCTGACAATTGGTTACAAAGTTACAGTCAAAAATGTTGGGGATGTTTTTTGAGACACAGTGTAGATACTTAGACCATGCTATTGGACTTAGGCTTTTGCTGAGGCTTTTCTGCTTTTCATGAAGCAGAAACTTCAGATTTAGATCACAGTTTCTGTTCAGCAAAACCAACTTATTTTTCTCATAAAAATTTTTTGTTTAAATTAAATGTGGGATGTTCATCAGGAACAACTAGTCAATGTGCCAGGATGTGCAGAAAAGCTCAAGACTAGATGTCAAAAACTCCGAGAATGAGACATTGAGAGAGACGGGTAGTGGAAACTAACTAGTAAATCTTTAAAATAATAATAAGCTAATGGCTTATGCTCAAAATTTCAACTTTTGCCCCTTAAAATTCAGCCAAAATGGGAAATTTTCGACTGCAAATTTTGTACTGTTAAAGACAGAAATTTTCAGACAAAAAAGAATTTTTTGACAGGCAAAGGAGATTAAGGAGACAGGGTGACCAGTTTCCAGGAAACATGAGACTCCCCGACTTTTCACGATTTCTCCAGTAAGCAGGCAAAGTTTCATCAATATACCACTGAACACTATGGTTGACGGTCGTTGCTTCGTGTTAACTAAAAACACGCCAGATAGCCGCTGTGCTTTCAAAATTCAGCACACTTAATGAACTGAGGCTGTAACAGCTGCAGAATATTTGCAGATATCTAACTGATTTAAACGATAAAAGTATCGGCGTTATTGGCAGCTTAACCGTACAACGAAACAGTTTCACAGACTTTTTTCATTTTTCCCAACTTGTCCCTGACCACTTTGGAATTCCCCGACTTTTCCGGGTTTGCCACGTTTTCCGTGTGGGTCGTCAGTCTGAAAAGGACAACTGTCCCTCTGGCTTTACTGCCAAAAATGTTACTTAGCTTAACCAGCTAATCAAGATTGTTTCACACATTAGAAACAGGCATCAGAATGGTTTCACAAATACCAAGGTGGTTTCACAGAGCAGCTTGTTTCCGTGGATGAGGTTTCCGATGGTCATGTTGAAGTAGGTTGTTCCGCTGCTCCAGTTGGAGATCTTTGTGAACGGATACACCGCTAGGATATCCTACCACGTACCACACAATAAAGTAAGTAAGTAAGTACATCTTGAATTTGTATGGTGCTGCATCAACGTCACAAAAGTTGCTAATGTGGTGCATAGATCAGTATTCTAAAAGTGTCTTCAAAGTAGTAGTCCAAAAAAAGAGCGATATGAATAAGATCATGCAGTCGCCTCGGTAAGCCCAAATTCCATTACGCCGACTTTCACCAAAACTTCCCCGCGTCATAAACACAAATCATGAAAGTTGCCGACACAAACCATCTCGACATGTCGAGAAGTTTGCGACAAAGTCCGTGACAAGTCTGCGACAAACCCGTTTGTGTCACTCTAATGGAATTTAGCCCGTTACAATGCACGGGGAAAGTCGGCGACAAAGTCCGGGACAAGTTCTTGACAAAGTCGCAGACTTGTCGCGAACACAAATCATGAAAGTCGGTGACGTGATTTGTGTCGTGGACTTTCATGATTTGTGTCCGCAACAAGTCTGCGACTTTGTCAAGAACTTGTCCCAGACTGTCGCAAAGTTGGCATAATTGAATTTGAGCTGTAGCAAGTTCCGTGTCATCAGGCCAGTGTCCAATTATAAGACTGCCCTCTTGAAAAGTCTCCCCCAACAATATTTTGTGGGTGAAAATCAAACACAGTGTGAATTTTTACCAGTAAAATGGCGACAAACTAGAACCTTAGACAAACAGCCATACAATTCCAAACGACTTCTTTACAGATCAATATAAATAATATAACAACATATGTTCCCAGTTATTTGGACGGCCATATCATACAGAGTTCGAGTAGAACGTGAAACAAAAAAATGAACAATTTACAATACTGAATAATTTCTTCATAAACCAACGATGGTGAAATTTCAGGACCTCCACTTCATGTGCATTGCCCATGCAACATTTTGTAAATCTGGGGGGGAAAGGAAAACGAGGATTACATCCGCAGAGGGAGTTATGTCAAATTAACCAGTACTGGCAACTGCAGGTGCCAGAAGATTGGCCAGTGCGACATCACTATAACTGTGCCTGACAAAGCACTATCTGTGACAGGGTGATGTGATGAGAAGATATTTGATATGAAATCACTAACTATCTAACTAACCTTGTCGGTGGAGGCAATCAGGCTGACTCCTTTCAACTCATACTACAATTACTACTACTGCTGCTGCTACAACAGCTACTACTAAAAGAAGGTAAAGGTCGTCAATTCGTATAGCGCATCGTCGCAAACATGCCTCTGATGCGCTTTCATCACTAACCAGAGCCGCCTGCCGCACGGCCACCGTGTGCAGCCTGCAGACAGAGGCTGGCGCAGCGGCCGACTAGACAACCCTAGTCAGCTGTACCAAGGTCCCCACCTTCCGTAACCCATGTAAATGAGTTACTACTCATTTTACCGTCCCATGGAGGGTAGAAGGCTGAGTCGACCTAGCACTACTACTACTACTACTACAATAAAGTGTAGTAACCTTGCTGGTGGGGTCAATGAGGTTTACTCCTTGCTTGTTGATAGCAATCAGCAACTGCTCCGGAAAAGATGGCTCTGTCGTTTGCTAAAACAACAACAACTACTACCTGTAGTACTACTACAACTAAAAATACATCTCAGACTACTGGTACTACTACTTACAACAGCTATTACTACAACAACTACTACTACAGCTACTGGTACATCTCAGGAAAAGATGGCTTGGTCGTTTGCCGAAACAACTACTACTATTGGTACTATTACTACAACAACACCTACTACTACAACTACTATTACATCTCAGAAAAAGACAGGTCCATTGTTTGGTAGAACAACCACCACCATTACTACCACAATCACCACTACAACTATTACTACTATAAAATTACTGCTACAACTCAGAAAAACGACGGTTCAGTCGATTGCTGCAACAACAACTACACCGTGAGGCATAAAAACACACCAATTTTGTAATCATAATTTCTACAATACTTGAGGCAATTTTGATAAAAAATTATATTCAGTGTCTTCGATAGTAACTGCAAAATACGATAACTTTTCCCAACTTCATCCGAATAACGTCGCCACACTACCTTGCAAAAGTTAAAGTAGCCGTTTGTGACAAAATAAGATGGAAGGACGTGAACGTTTGTCTTTAACTTTGAAGTTGGCACACAAAAGTGTCTTTCTAAGAACAAAACCGTTCAGCGGACAGCTATTTTAATTAATCAATTGTTCAAAGTGTTGCCACTGGCATGAACACATGCCTTCAGCCTTGGCCGCTGCCACTGATCAATGGCCTTGCCGATGACACTCTGTTTGAACTCAGACCAAACAGAAATCAGCCGCTGCTTGTATGTGTGACTAGTAAACACGTTCTACGTCATTCCTGCATCAAACCCCATATCCGATAATCAACTGGGTTCAGGTCTGGTGAGTTCGCAGGCCCGAGTTCAGGTCCAACGAAGTCCGGGGTCTCACAATGCAAAAATTCCACAGTGTCACGTGCCCTGTGTGCCGGAGTGCTGTCTTGTTGGAATACGAAGAAATCCGCCGACATGTGCCCGATCGCTGGTAGCATCTCCATCAGCAAAACATTTCGGTAGTAAGCACCATCAAACTTCACCCTGGGCTTGATGAAAAACAGTTCTGTGCAGTGTGCAGCCGAGTTTTGAAACTGCGACGGAGACCACGACTGAGCGACTGAAGGTGGGGCGCTTTCATTCTGAGCATTAATCGGCGGCGCCAGAGCAAAAAACCTTTTCGTCAGTAAACCAGATGTGGTTTACACTGTGCTCACTGAACTTGCTCAACAACTTTTTGCATCGTTGCAAACGAGAGTCTTGGTTGTCTGCTGTCAGCTGCTGTGCGCAACGCTTTCTGACACACCTCAGCTTCAAATCGCCATGGATTATTCTGCAAACTGTTTGCCGGCTGAGTCCTGCTTCGCTTGCTATCTGCCGCGTTGTTCGATGAGTCTGTGATGCACAACGTCATGAAGGTCACTGAGGCATTCAGGTGTGCACGCCGAGCACAGTCATCCACTACCTGGCTACCTGTCGCCTGATGGTCGCAGTTTCACGATTCTTGCATAGCACTATATCAAGACTGTTTTTGTTCCAACATTTGTGTGGAAACCCATGTAGCAATCGACGGCTGCTGTAACCTTTAAAGAGTACCAGGTTCTTAATCAATATCCGGGGCCACAAGGCAACGAACATACACATAATAATGAAACAAAAAGCTTAAACTTTACAATAAACAGTAATCTACGATTAACGACTGTCTGAAGGATAACAAGGAAGATTATTAGAACTAAAATTCATCTGACATATACATGCTCATAATCGACAGTTCTTACAATTTTAGGTTAAGGTAGTTTTTTTCTGTTTTGTTTTCAATAATCGGGTTTTTCTGTAAAGGTCAAACGTCGATAGATAGATGTTACCTTGACTTCAAAGAAGGCCGAGCCGAAGGTGGGCCACTTGTAGGTGAGTTTGAGAAACTCGACCTTAGCTTCCTTCACTGTCATACCGGCGTTCTGCTTGTGATAAACAGCTATTTGCTGCGTTCACAGACCACAAACAGTCAATCAGTTAATCATTCAATTAGAAGTGGCATGCCCAAAAATGCAGTACAGTTAGACAGTAACAGCTTAAAACAATGAAAGATAGTAAGTGTTACTAGCCTAACACTTACTATCTAAAAGTACTATCCACTATCTAAAAGTGATAGAAGATTTCTTATAAATAACCTTTTTATTGATAAAAATGGTGTTGCATCGTGGCGCCATCTGACGGTCTTAGAAACTGGCGGATTGTTGCTAAGGCACTGGTAGCTTCATCTATCCATGTCTTGGTTGGCAGAATTCAAGTGTGGCGTTTGGTATAAAAATGGTGTTGCATCGTGGCGCCATCTGACGGTCTTAGAAACTGGCGGATTGTTGCTAAGGCACTGGTAGCTTCATCTATCCATGTCTTGGTTGGCAGAATTCAAGTGTGGCGTTTGGTATCTGAAATTTGGTCTAAACGTAGCTAAATTAACCAAAATGGTTCACTACTACAGTGCATTTGGGTGCAGATATTCGTACTATTTAGTTTAGTCTAAGACCACCGGATGGTGCCACATCGCTAGGCCACTTTTATCATTAAATACCTCTTTTGTAAGAAATCTTTTATCACTTTATTTAATAAATTAATTATATATTTCATGTTTAGGCCATGTTGTTTTCAGGGTTTAATTCCCCTCTACTATCCCGCTCAGTTGATACACTATGATAAAGTTTATTCGCCATGACAAACAGTAAAAACAAACCAAAAAAGCCATGCAAGACAATGGGCGACTTCACTTTTTGACTTAGACTTTCGCTGAGACTTTCGCTGAGCCTAAACTTCGGTCTAACCTACTTAAGTCAAAAAGTGAAGTGATTTCGCTGAGCGAAAACATGGCGACAAACACAGATAGTTTAGTAAATTAAAACAGTCTGGTGCCAAAACTAAATGCCGTAATGGCTACACAATGACGTAAGACGTTACGTAATTACGTCATTTGCGTGCGTGGTACAATTAAATAAGCAAGTCCAAGCGTAACTGATTGATTTATTTCCTGTTAAATTCACTGGTTTTCCGCCATTTTTAATTGTTTAGTTGAACTTTGGTCTAAGTACAGACTTTAGCGTTCAGCTTTAGCTTTGGCTCAGCGAAAGTCTAAGTCAAAAAGTGAAGTCGCCCAATGTATATGTCATTTCTAAGACGATCAGGTGAAATGGACAAAATATGAGTTAGGATCAGATCTGAGCGAAAAGAAAGTTTTGAGAAGCTGGCAAAAAATCCACAGCGAGTAAAGTTAGAGAAGCAGAGAGAGGATGTGTCCGCTCAATATTATTTCAGTCAGCAAATGTGCCTTTCTCAATATCGGAGCAGATAGATATTTGGTGGATTTGCAATCAGAGGCACAGACAGACAGACAGACAGATATAAAGGTAAAGGTTGACAATTTGTATAGCGCATCGTCGTGTATACACACCTCTAATGCGCTTTTCGTCACTAACCAAAGCCGTCGATCGCACAGCCGCCGCGTGCAGCCTGCAAACACAGGCTGGTGCATTGGCCGGCCAGGCAGCCCAGTCAGCTGTACAAAGGTCCCCACCTTCCGTAACCCATATAATGGGTTACTACTCATTTAACCAACCCCGGCGGGATGGCAGGCTGAGTTGGCCTTGTTGGTTGACTGATAGCGGACGCCGTACCCACAAAGTGGTCAAGCAGCCATCCATCAGTCTAGCGCAGGATAAGGAAAGTCCGCCGGCCAGGACAGACGTTCTAACCACTATGCTATGCCACCAACACACAGACAGACGGAGGGATAAAAAACATGCCAGTGACGCAGCTATGGAGTAAATTCCTCTTACCAGTCAGCAAATGGCTGAAAACAGATGGACAGACAGGTTGGCTAGTAATGGCCAACTTCCATTTGTTGAATTAGTTAAAAACCAGTTATTCAACTAGTTACCTACTACTTTAGAACAAAATTAGTTGGCAACTTGGGTTATAAATTAGTTTTCAACTATTTAGACAACCTAATGGAAACTGGCCACAATACTGCCATGGAGTGTTGTACGTTGTACCAGTCAGTGAATGTTTGACAACAGACAGACCGACAGACAAACAGACAAGCAAGGACAGTAACACTACTATAAAGTTGAGTACCATGTACCAGTCATCAGATAGCTGAAGATAGAAGGTTAGACAGACAACAAATTGCCAACTTCCATTGGGCTAACTAGTTCAAAACTAGTTATTCAATGAGTTACCAACTAGTTTGGAACCACAGTCGGTCTTTGCAAAATTGGCCAAAACTAGTTGCAAACAGACAGACAGACAGACAGAGAGACAGACAGACAGAAATATTGCTAACAGTGCTATGCAAGTGAACGTGTCAGTACCTTGTACCAGTCAGCATTTTTTTGAAGGCCGAGCGTCTGGGCGGGTACAACATCAAATAGATTAAGTCTAGAACAACAACACACATACGCATACATAAGTAATCAGTGATAATTACCTCCGCCAAGTAGGTAATGTTTTTGCCAATTTTTGTTTGTCTGTCTGTCTGTCTGTCTGTGTGTTAGCAAGATAACTCAAAAAGTTATGGATGGATCTTTCTGAAATTTTGAGGGTGTGTTGGGCATGGCACAAACTACCAGTGATTCAATTTTGGGGGTGATCCGGCAGGAATCCTGGATTCAGGGTCACTTTGAAATGTTCGTTACCATTGCGTTAAAGGGGGCATAAGCGAACCGCTGGCAAAGCCAAGATGGTGACGCCACCTGGCGAATAGCTTTGCCTTGGCAGAGGTACCTGCGCTCTCTGAGTGCTTTCTCTAGTTTTCATTTCTAATAGTGTTTTGGCACAATTCACTCTTGAAATGTATATCACAGCCGAAAATTGCCACAAAAAAATAAATAAAGAACGCCTATTTTAATGTTCAAGGTCATCCAAAGCCTTTGCTCTTGGTGGCAATCGAAAGCCCATGAATGACTTCCTATTAGTGATTAATAGTAACCTAGGCTCTATCTTGCACCGTTACTGAGATAGAGCGACATACTGGCCAAAATCGCAATTCCTTACCCCCTCTCACTTAGCGCCCTTGCTCAGGGTGACCCCTTTCGAATTTATGGAAAAGCTCTACGGATCTTGAAACTAGAGTCTTCCAGGCAGCCGACAGTGAAGATTTGGTGATCCTAGCTTGCACCGTTTTTGACTGATCCACCCGTGTGACGGACGGACGGACAGAGAGACAGACGGACAGAATTGCGATGGCTAAGATGCGCTATAGCAGTTCCTGCTTTCTGGCGTAAAAATGCATCAAGTTTATTTCATCCAGATCCTGTTGGAGAAGCTTACAATGATCCATTGCTCCCCCACCCTTACCCCTAATCCGCTAGGGAAAGAGAGACCCCTTGCTAATCTATCCTTACTGCAGCGCTCGACCCTCCCTTAGCCCCCTGAAAATTTTTCACATGAAATGCAGGACTTATGTGGAGGGGCTACGACTTGCAGGCGTTATGGCTAATTCGCATCTACGACGACGCAACCCAACTCAACTCAACTCAACTGCTCATCCAGGCCAGCAAACAACGCCTGAGGCGCGTTTCGCACTTTTTTCTCTAAGAATCTCACTTCTACGGCTCAGTTGTTCTCACTAGTTCTCACGAAAAGTGTGAAACGCGCAAGTAAGAATTCTACAAGAATTCTAACATAGAATTCTACGCTAGCCAATTTTATCTATTTGGATGACGTAACTCGCAAGCAATTGAGCGGAGCTAGCATAACGTAGCAAACGAAAATCTTGCTCACTATTTCTCAGAGAAGCTCAGAGAAAAGGAAGTGCAAAACGCGAATTCTAAGTTAGAATTTCCGAGATTCTCAGAGATTCCCAGAGAAAAAAAGGTGCGAAACGCGCCTATGGTCTGTGCACAACAACGTGACGTCACAATGTCAATGACGTCATCGCATTATCGCCCACAGTCACGGCAGTTGAGTTGAGTTGAGATGAGTTACGTTAGCAATTTGAGTTCGCACCTAAGACGCAACTCGACTCGACTCAACTCAACAGTTACCTCGTAGGTGTGAACTGAACATTAGAACAACAAAGAGAGGGGGAGATGACTTGCGTAGTGTGACCAAAGGTAAAAAAGGTAAAGGTTGTCAATTTGTATAGCGCATCGTCGCAAACACGCCTCTAATGCGCTTTCGTCACTAACCAGAGCCGCCTGCCGCACGGCCACCGTGTGCAGCCTGCAGGTTGGCGCAGCGGCCGGCTAGACAACCCCAGTCAGCTGTACCAAGATCCCCACCTTCCATAACCCATGTAAATGAGTTACTACTCATTTTACCGTCCCACAGAGGGTAGAAGGCTGAGTCGACCTAGCTGGCAGGCTTCACACCGAGATGGTTTACCTGCCCGCAGGCAGTCACCATCGCAGTACTAACCGGGCCCGGCGTAGAGTAACTTCGTTTCAGCCGAAACACGTTACCAACTACGCCACCGCCAAAAAGAGGTAGATGCCCCCCCCAATACATTACGTACTTCTTGTCGTCAAGGTAACTTGGGTCCTCTCCATACAAGACTCGGTAAGTGAAGGCAGCCAGGCGAGCCGCTTCGTCCAGCGAACACTTGTGATAACCACGCATGTATTTCGGCACCTCCTACAGAACATTTGTTAATATAACCACATGCACGTATTCAGGCAGCTCCTGCGACGAAAATGCAGTAAACAAATAATCAAAGTAATTTAGTACTAGGTACAACTGCTTCTTTTATATTCGCCAGGTGGCAGCAGCGATTTGCAACCGCATGCTATGGCTGATCAGTACTGCTTCTCGTGAATCATAAAAAACAAAACAACTGCAAGTTTTGATTGGGAGTTCGACCCCAAAATCTCGCCTTCTTCTGCATAGTTCAGTGACCCCATCTAAAACAGAGTTGATGAACCTCTCAAGTGCACACGTCAAATGTCATCCCAAATCCATCAAAGGCTAGTCTTTGCAGGATTCAGTTCAGTTAAGACACTCTTCAGAAAAGAAATTTCTCAGAGGTCAGTTCGTTGCGCGAGTTAATTACCTCCGCCAACGAGGTAATGTTTTTGCTGGTTTTTGTCTGTCTGTGAGTCAGCAAGATAACTACCAGTGATTCAATTTTGGGGGTGATCTGAAAGGAATCCTGGATTCTGGATCACTTTGAAATTTACATTGCTTTCAATGGGGCATAAGAGAAACCGCTGGCAAAGCAAATATGGTGACGCCACATAGCGAACAACATGGCATTGAATCAAGGTTTTTTTAGGTCACATCGAACTAGGTCAATGTAGAAAATGCAACTATAGTTTGAAATGCACTCAAAACTTCCACTTGTTTATTTCCATCGGACAAGCTGTGTCGAATCAATAGCCTTGGCGGAGGTGTGCGGGCTTTGGCTTTCTAGTTGAGTAGGTTACCAGCTTGTCTGGCTGCAGTAAAGGCAGACGGCGTTCACCTGTGTCAGGTGTGTGAGGTGACGCTCTGTAACTCCGAGATAGGTTTTCATGAAGAATCATCAACAACATTTAACCATTAACAATGTAATATAATTGCATAATGTAAAACGCCAAATACAGCAAAAGCCATAAAAATGTTGCATTTCATAATAACTACTGGCACACTCTGCGAAATAATACCACTATCGTAATTGTAATATATATACCACCACACCTTAACTGTGTTGCTACACTACCTTGTGAAATATAACTTGCCTGGTGAAAGTGGAAGATAGTATCGGCGTTGACGTCCTTGCCCGGGACCGTCTTGGTCCAGAGTTTCTTCATAAAGAACACCTGGTAGGTGAACTGCGGAGTGGCAGTCACAGTTTCAGGCGTTGCGGATCGAGCTTTGCGAATCCAGTCCGTCAAATGACGCACAAAGTCGAAGAAGAAATCACCGTCTGGAACACTTATCACTGCAATTCATACACACGGATCAAATTTTACTTAGTACTACTTGGATGGGTGACTGTTATCTTGAGATATAATCAACAACCCAGGTCAACGCAACCTTTCATCTCGCCGCAGTAAGTAAATCGAGTAAATCGAGTACCAGTCTGTCTAAGACGGGTTGCAATTAAGAGCTACAGGCAGATTTAACCAGTCAACTATCCATGACAAAAATAGACTTAGGTTTGAAATTAACTTATGGCAAAACAGACAAACAGATAACCTAGCAGCAAGTACCTGTGGACAGCACTTCTCAGAGTCAGACAGTCATACATACATGGTGTGCGATAATAAGGGTAACTAAGCTTCTGCGATGCCAGCCAAGAAGCGTGCAGGCGATGCGGCTTACATTACATGCTGCAACAGCCGAGCTGTGGGCAGTCGAACATGCAAACAGATAAAATAGACACAGATAATGTCTGACAATAAGGGTTGCTTATTGCTTGCAACATCACAAGCCAACAAACAGACTGATAGACAGACAAACATCCAGATAGTCAAACACACAGACACAAAAGGTAAAGGTAAAGGTCGTCAATTTGTATAGCGCATCGTCGCAAACAAGCCTCTAATGCGCTTTCGTCACTAACCAGAGCCGCCTGCTGCACGGCCACCGTGTGCAGCCTGCAGACACAGGCTGGCGCAGCGGCCGGCTAGGCAACCCCAGTCAGCTGTACCAAGGTCCCAACCTTCCGTAACCCATATAAATGAGTTACTACACATTTTACCGTCCCATGGAGGGTAGAAGGCTGAGTCGACCTAGCTGGCAGGCTTCGCACCGAGATGGCTTACCTGCCCGCAGGCAGTCACCCATCGCAGTACTAACCGGGCCCAGCATAGAGTAACTTCGTTTCAGCCGAAACACGTTACCAACTACGCCACCAACCACAGACAGATAACAGAAACAGACACAGACAGTTAAACCTTTGTCGGCAATCTTGACAAAGAGGCTGAACCCTTCAGACGACTTGAGTTCCAGTTTGCTGCCAATACTGGCGCAGAAGTCCTTGGCTCGCGTGCTGGAGTCAACCTCGAACGGCATGTGCGAGTCGTCGGGGAAGTAGACCTTGTGGAATATCTGAGTCATCTTGTTCTGAATCGCTTCCACTTCCACCTGATGGGGTGCGTACTTACGACATCCATTCCTACGTGCAGCAGTGATGATGACAATATAACACTGATAACTAGAAATTTGGGACACAGCCCAACTTGAGGACGCCTGGCGCTGTATGTCCTAGTGGGAAAAAATTCACTTCATAGCAACATCACGTGGCCCAAACACAATCGCATCACACTAGACAGCACAGGTAACGTGGATTCAGAAAACAGCACAAAGTATTGGTTCACAGCTGCTGATTCGTCAATCCATCGATTACAAATGTTGTAAAATGCTCCCCCACTTCAAAACCCCTCAACGAACCTTGTCAAAATTTGGCCTCATTCACTCCAGGTGAGGCTCGTCCTTGCCTCCAATTTTGGCATTAGTATGCTGTCTGGTTTTGAAGAAATGGAAAATAAATATAAAGTTAAAACAAAGCGAAAACATAAGGCCTCCCATTACTATGTATGGGAGCCTAACAACAAAACAAAATTCTTTCTAAGACTTTGGCGCTTTATAAATCATTTACTTACTTACTTACTTACAAGCTAATAATAATGTTTTGGTGCAGCGCTTCAATGCTGTTTTGTTGCAAGACAGTTTGTTGGCCGCTGACTGCACGGACTGACGATCGTACCCACCTTTGTATTTCGTACTTAATTTTTAGGCTCCCTCGGGAACAAAGTACCGAGGGTAAAAAAAATAATAATAATATTAATAATAATAATAATAGCAACAGTCTGAGAATGCTGTATATAAATGTTCGACATGACCACCCTTTGCTGCCAGGATTGATGCGATAACCATTTCCAAAAGCAAGGAAATAAATTCAAGAACTTTGCAGAAATTCTCAAGTACATGTATTTTTCTCAAAGCTGATCTGGCAGTGTTCTACCATGTGATGACGGAAACATTAAATACTATTTAGTTTTTCCGATGACACATAAAAAACGTTAATAGCAAAAAAGTTAGTTACTACTAACTGCAGTAACACAGCATGGGATGGTTCAGTAGAATCTTTGGTATTCTGTCGAACCGTAGAGCTTGAAATAAGCAAAATCAATCAGAAGTAAGTAAGTAAGTAAGTAAGTAAGTAAGTGCACTGGAAAGGCAACACAGATGGATGACGATTACAAAGTACTAAAATTCAACGTCTTTGAAGAAAATCCCTCATCATATTCCAAAACTCTCTATCGTGTTTTCCAGAGGCATCAAAAACAATACGACGAGATAAAATTAGTACTCCTGGTCAATAAAATTCAACTAATTTAAAAACCGAGCTGATTAAAATGATAACAATTTTATAATAGTAATAAAACAGATAAAAAGTAGTACAATTAATTCACTGCCACGTGACCGTGGTGTTTCCTGGAAGGTGTCGGAAACGGTCCAATGAAATAAAATTAATGCTCTTGAACCGGAAGAAAACTGTAATTAAAACCTTGAGATTAAAATGATAATAGCAATAACAATGCTCAAAACACTAGTACTATATTGTGACATCGCCTCAGTATTTTCTGATTCTTTCTGAGACTTTGGCGCTTCATAAATCATTTACTTACTTACTTACTTACTTACTTTTCTGGAGTTGTCCGAAACAGTCCAGCGATATAAAATTAGTGCTCTTGGACTGGAAGAGAAGTGTAATTAAGCATGTTAAAATGACAATAATTATAACAACGGTAAAAATCTAGCAAAATATGTGACATAAGGGGCAGCTTGATAAACCGAAGGTTCGATAATCCACAGGTTTGATGGTCCAAAAGTTTTACGGCTGTTTCCTATACGCTTCTACAGATGTTGATTCAATCTCTACATCTCCTCTCAATTAAGTGGAAAGTTAGGGTTAGAGTGAGTGAAAATGCACGCTGCAGAATGCACCTTCAAACTGTCGAACCTTCGAGTTATAGAAACACAACCTCAGCGTTTTCTGGAGTCGACCGAGACAGTCCAGAGAGATGACATTTGCACTCCGTGAGCGGAAGAAAAGTGTTACTTCCTTTAGCAGATTTGTGCTCGGAGCAAAGCATCCGGTCATTAACCACAGCAACTCCCAGCCTCGCTCCTCACTCAATCTATACATCAGTACAACAGCTGTAATAGCTGCAGTTGTAGTAGTAGTAGTAGTAACAGTAAAAGAAGGAGAAGTAGGAGTAGTAGTAGCAACAACTGACATGTAAGTTAGCAATAAAACTAAAAGCACGAAGTTGGAAAAACAACAACAACTACAACTACAAATACAACTACAGGGTGGGCCAAGAAAAGCGTGCCACTTTACTTTTGTCCATATCTTTGCCAAATATTGACCGATTTTCAAAATTCTTTCACTGGCACACTCTTGCGATAATGTGATTATCATAAATCGCACCACATCGTGAATGTGTCTTTACACTACCTTGTGAAATATCAATGATCAAAATCAACTGAGCAAATATAACACATGCAGTTTAAATAATAAAGGTAAAGAAGGACGGCAGAATATGTCTTTACACTACCATGTGAAATATCAATGAAATAGGCATACACAACGATAATAACAAACAAACATTTTAATAAAATTGGAAAAAAAAACACTTCAGACCAACATTGCAGTCTGTATGACACTAAACTGTGTGGGTATAACACAGTCTAGTGTCATATGAGTCATTCATCGCAATGTTGGTCTGAAGCTTTTTTCATTTACCTAAATTTCTGTTATTATCATTAGTTTTTGCTTACATTTATATTTCACAAGGTAGTGTAGAAACGCATTTACCGTGTGCTGGGATATATAATAATCACATTATTGCAAATTTTCTGCAGAGGTGCCAGTGAATGAACTTTGAAAATCGGTCAATAATTGGCGAAGATATGGACAAAAGTAAAGTGGCACGTTTTTTATGGCCCATGGTGTACAATATACACAACTACAACAGCTTCAACTACTAAAGCTGCGATACCAGAACTACCACTGCCATTACTACAACTACAAAGCAAAAAAGAAGGCGACAAAACCTGTTTCTGCTCTCTGCAAAATGTTTGACCACTTGACGGTAAAGTTCATCATAACAACTACTACAACTATTACTACAACAACAACCACTACAACTACGAAAACTATCACGAACCTGTTTCTGTTGTCAGTGAGCTGTTTAATCACTTGACAGTAGAGTTCATCTCGAAGTATTTCCTACACAGAACAGTACGACAAAACTGACCAATTACTACTAACAGACCACGTCATGCAACCAACTCTTAATTGGCGATACCGCTACTGCCCAGTATGGCGTACACTCCGTACAGACACTTATTCTAAAATAGTACTGACAGTTCTTGCTGTCACAATGGCGTTACCACACTGGGTTACCTGCCAGCAGACACAGGCAAACGTGCCCCAAACAGGCCAGTACTCAATTTAAAACGCAAAGCGTTCCTTCCCGAGCCTTACGGCCCATAGGGCGGCGCTGATCTCCATTTCCTAAGGCCCTCAGCCAGACACCAGTTTTTACACTGCGAGACCACGGATACGAGACCAGTGTATCGTGCGGTGTGCCTGTTTACGTCCCAGTGGTGAAGCCGGTACCAAATTATACTGCTTGGTGACAGAGGCACATGTGTGTGAACAACTTGACTAAGGTCGTTACCCGGCAGTGTCCTGTGCGGAGTCGAACCTGCGCCTCTGAGTTACCTCAGGATTACAAGTCCGGCACGTTACCGTTGGACTACCGAGCCACACACAATCGAGCATACTCAATTTACTTACCCCAAAATGATGGAACCAGACAGGATCACTGACTTTGACAACCTCTAATGTATTCTTCGGATTACATACACAGATCATCTTATTAAATGCTGATGTACGACTCTGAGCCGGCTCTCCACCGCAACTGCTTTTGGTCATCCAGACAAGACGTCTCCATTTCTTCGCAAGGACGGGTGACACACAAGATACACATAAAGCCCTGCATACATTTATTCACGGGCTCCCCAAGCATCGGAAGTACCGCCCAGGTTGCACATGTCACACCTGGCTCCGGACCACAGAAGCAGACCTCCAACCACTCAACCATGTATTGAATTCAACACGGAAACTGGCAGAAGACTGGGGTTGGTGAAGACAGCTCGCGGACAAAGCTACGCTCCACTGTGAGGCACGCCCGTGACGATTAAGGCCCACAGTTTTCCACGGTAAATTTTGCCAAATTTTGCGGGCCAGACTGAGAAAGTACATGGCTTACTGCAGCCAAATCGTCCAAATTCCATGGATTCCCGTGGCCTTACATTTGTGACTAAAATGACCTATATCCTGTTCAGAAACTTTGGCGAAAAACTTTAGGGGGCTACATTTTTGCCGCACCCTGTAGAATGTGTCGCTACACCATCGTGTGCTACGTACATGTTTGAGTGCTGGCTCAAAGATCTCGTCAGTCAGTTCGTTGCCAGATCGATTCTGCTTCGTGGGATGATCTCCCATGTACTTCATCACTGGTACAAAGTGCTCAGGAAACATATCAATGAATGATTTAAAGTTGAAAAAATATAATACGTTAAATATGACTAACGCAAATGTTCATTCAGTTATCACCAAGTTATAAAACTACTGACCTGCCTATAGTTAGGAGTAGAGTTTCAATTTGCTGGGTCAGTTGGTCTATTGGTGGGTCTATTAGTCGGACTTTGGCCAACAAATTTTTTGAAAGAAGGGGCCAGCCCCAAAATTTTCAGAAATGGTAATATAGAATAGACCATGCTTCCGAACATACAGCAAAATTTCATGGCAATCAGCATACAGAGCTCGGAGATCTTGCAGCGAAAAAATCAACAGTAAAACAAACAACCGCTAGAAACTACAATTCAGGGCAACACAAATACCTACAGAGCGAAGTAACTGAACTGAACTGAACTGACGCAACTACAACTACATCAGTTCAGTTATTGACAAACGGACCAACGGGCAAGCCCATTGGTCATTGGTTGACGTGTACATGTGCATATTCATGTAAGTCACCGACGCCATTGGACAGTGTCTACTGTAATGCATCACTGCTTGCTCGTTGGTCAGTTCGTCAAAAACTAAACCATGTCAGTTCATTTCGCGTCAGTTACGTTGCTCTGTACGTGCCTTAAAATACAGCAGTGCTAGTACAAGATATCACAAAGTGAAGCCATCAGTCAAGGATATCAAGAAACATGAGGCAAGCTTCATTTGCCAGTTCCTCCTTGTCCGTCAGCTTCTTGAGTAGCGGCAGTTTGATGGGTTCCGTAGAATGACGCCAGAGGTCATCCTGTTGACGACGTTTACCCGACAGTTGCTTGGACAACGTTCTCTTGGGTGGAGGTCTAACAACAGCAGCAACAACTACAACAACAACTACAACTACATCAATTACAACAACAGACAACAACTACAGAAATCTGGAACATATCTCTTGTACAATTTTAGCTTCAAATTACCCTATCGCGTTACCATGGCAAAAGAGTCGATCATAGCAAAATTTGAATAACACCATTCTATTGTACAAACATCGAAAACCCCCTGCTTGGTCCAAGGCACTCGGAAATATCTCATATATAAGCTCAATTATAGCCAATTATGTCTTTGAATACAAACAGTTTGTTGCCATGGCAACAAGGGTCAGTTGAAGGTAACTTTAATATAAGACCTTCAGGTTGCCTGACCCTCAAAAAGCCACCTGTATTTTTTACACAGATCAAGTTATACCACTTTAAATTTTTCACAGGCCATAACATGAACTTCGAAATTTTAGAGATGAAACAGGGTACATATTAACTTACTACAAAATAAAAACATTGTTTATCCGTTTTCCTATACCACACATTAAACTGGACTCATATGACAAACAAGTGATCTGCTAACGCAAACAGAAACGCGCAACAGCCGGGGTGCATGTTTGAAACACAGTAAAACAAAGTCTAAGTCATTCAGAAGACGGCGCCAGGCGCCAGACGACCCGCGGCTATAGTGTCTATAGTGTTTTATTTACTTGTACTCACCAGCGGTCGCCTCTATCGCTGTGCTAACGTCGTATCGGCTGGATATAGCAACTTTTGCCTACCCCCTCTCACTTAACGCCCTCGTTCAGGGTGACCACCTTCGAATTTATAGAAAAGCTTTACGGTTCCTGAAACTAGTGTCTCCCGGGCAGCCAACGGTGAAAATTGGGTAATTCTAGTTTGCACTGTTTTTGACTGATCCACCCGTGTGACAGACGGACAGAATTACGATGGCTTAGACGCGCTACAGCAGTAGCTGCTGTTGCACGTAAAAAAGGAAGAGACTGATTTTTTATGAAACACAGTGTATATTCAAAAACGTGCACATGTTCTGCATGAAGCATTGTGGAAATTGTGATACTCGAGATAATACTAGAAATGGTGAACAACCTAAAATGGTCGTGTGAGTACTGCTCAAGGGTGTAAGGCTTGTGGTCCTGAGATTCAAGATGGCCACCGCCGACGCCGCCACGAAGGTCATTAAACAGTGGAGAACCCGAAGAGGCAAAGATTCTTTCAGACTGCTCAGCTGTCTGCTGCTCAAACAGGCTCTGTGCAACGACAGCAATTACTACAACAACTACTCCTACTGCTCAGCCGTCTGCTGCTCAAACAGGCTTTGCACAACAACAACGACTACAACTACTACAACAACTATTGCTACAACAGCTTAAGGTCAACTAGTAACACTCGTGCTGTTAGATGTCAGATTTTAAGGCTAAAATATATCAAATTCGATTTTCACTGGGGCTCTGCCCCAGAAGCTTACAGTGCTCCAACAGACCATTAGCTGTATTTGAGAAACTCTTACTACTACAGGGAGAAAAAGAGAAAAAGGGAAATGGATAAAAAATAGAAAAGAGAAGAAAATGAAGGGTAAAAAGAGAAAAAGAAAAAGGAAAGTGAAGTTTTCCACCTCTTCAACCATTGAGCCTACAGCCTACATTGCTTGTAACAGGCATACCAGAATTCCCACACTTTTAGTGAAAAACAAACTCCAGGACTTTTCAGAAACGTCAAAACATTTTTCCAGAGCCTTTCAAGAGCCCGGCAACGTTTAAGTAAAAACACAAACAGTACTCAACGTACAATAGTACTACATTTTGTTTATTTTGAACCCCCAGTACATTTATTGACTATCCAGGATTTTCAGTTTTCAAGACTTTCCAAGACCTTAAGCCTTAATTTCCAGGACCTTCCAGGACATGGACACTCCGGGAAAACAATCCGAGTCTTTCCAAGACTCGCCAGGAGGCGTGAACCCTGCTACATTAGCAGTAATTTTGCAAGCCAGCGCCACGAAGAGCACACAATGTTGAAAGGCTGCATGGCTGAACCAAGTCGCCTGGATTCACGAAAACTGTCATTCACTAGATGGAGCATTTCATCAGTGCCCATGGAAGAGAATGCGGCTACCAGTGTGCAGTACTTAACCTTGAGCAAGGCTTGACGACTATCCGTTTCCACTTTCGTTTTATACAAGCAAAGAATAATTGAACCATAATGAACTTACACCGTGAATGGAGTCCTGGATAGCATTAAAACCACAGCCAACAGTACATACTCATTACCACTCACAAATACGGCAAGCGTAAAATTCTAACATTGAACTAAAGCCTCATAAGCCATTACATTACAACAAAAACGCTTTCCCAATCCACAGAACCTGCAGGGCAGCACTGACCTCCGTTTCCTTGGCCCTCAGCCAGACACCAGTTTACACTGCAAAACCACGAATACGGGGCTAGTGCTTATGTACCCGCTAAAGCCAGTACTCATGAAGGGATGGCTAGACTGAGTTCACCTGGGTGGCATGTTACATATTAAAAAATTGGAGACGGTTTACCCATCCAAGTACTAAGCACAGAATCATAGCTATTGTTTAATCAATCTACTTCTACTTCTGAATATTAATAAAAATAACAACAAGGGCAATAGTCATTTGGTATGATGCAGAATTGCTGATTGATGCTGCCATCTGGTGAATCATTAATCATCTTTTTCTGCAAGTCAGAAGCAACGGCATGTTTTGGCGGGGATTTTGACCGCAAATCTCACCACATCCGACACAATGTGTCACTAGACTACAAAGGTGTACCTTACAAATGGCATCAAAATCTGTCCAATGGTTTAAAGGTCCGTGGACACCAAAATCAACATACACATTTTATCCATTTTCCTGAAAGTGCAGAATTTTCTGATAACTTTGACGGTAATATCGGCGCCCCGCGTTTCGTCAACACGGAAAAAAATTACATTTGAAATCGACGACCTACAAAAACGATGCAGAAAACGCGCCGCCATGATGGCCCACGGTGACGTCATAAGTTTAGCCTATACACGTCATGAATATTAATGGCCTAGCCTAGAATGATAACGTCGTCGGCTAGGCCATTAATATTCATGATCTATATGGGCTAGGGTCATGACGTCACTGTGGGCACCGATAGATTAGAATATTTCGCATAATATAACGTAATGCCGCATTTCGTTTGAAATCACACATTAATTTCATATATTTATGAAGCTCAAATCGACATATTATATATGCGAGGTTAAATGTCTAGTTTAAATCTACAGAAATTGCGTGAGTGAGTTTGACCGTGACCATGGACCTTTAAGCACATGACAGACCACAGAGCATGCAAGTAAGCGACGGCCAGCAATAGATGGTATCACTGGCGCTCCAAGCAAGCAATTAATTGAGCTGACTACAACTACTACCACTCTGGCTCAGTGCAACTTCTAACCCGTAACTAGTGGGTAAACAATCCCCATTTTCCTGCACCTTTCACCTTCTTCCCCATATTC
>Ga0209367_1002440_pt1 | contig 24553 bp, 14 predicted proteins | sample WorMetLIZISLAND2_FD_187412 | JGI IMG/M metagenome (GOLD analysis project Ga0209367, IMG submission 187412) | Marine gutless worms symbiont microbial communities from Max Planck institute for Marine Microbiology, Germany - Olavius geniculatus... ... | reverse complement strand
GTCATCAGTGCTTTTCTGTTGTTGATATGGTGCTTTCCAGCCTGTAGAAATATTGCTTTGGCAATGTTTAAAAGTGTCTGGAGATCTTTGGGGAGGCTAGTGACCACTGTATACTTAACATGTATAAATATGGTTGTTAAATTTTTGCTTCTCATAGTTGTCACTATACTTTAAGTGTAGCAGTTGTGACAATTGTTTCTACAGTGAATATTTATTCTGCAAGAAGCTGGCTGGTGTTGTGTGATCTATTTTTCATTTGAGTTGTCAGCAAATTTACAAAAAACTTTTCACACATTATTACTATATTTGGTGTGAAGGCCACATTTGTTCCTTAGGAGGTTGTGATGTGACATACACCGTGTCCCAAAATTATCGGAATCTCTACAGATAAGTTAGTGTAAAATTGTTAATACCTGACAGATTTTTTTTTACAAAATTTAAACCAGTCATTGAGACAATCGTTCTGAACTTGTCTTTAAAGTTTGGGCTTTAAGTGGCTACTTTTGGCCTCGATGCAAGCTCTTAGTCTAAGGCGGGTATGCTGCTGTTTGATCCGTTTGTCAGTAACAATGCATTGAACGTATCTTAATGTAGACAAACTCTGACGTCATAATGACGTTACACTGAGCACACACGGTATGGTGCATATGTCACAATGGGTGTGACTGTAAGTGATGTTAAGATAGTGCAGTGTATATTTCGTTGAAATCTATGAACTACAAACTGAATTAGGTGTGTTTGAAACAGGGGTGTCGCTAATTTTGGGACACAGTGTACAGGAGACAAATGACAAATTATGTGCTTGTATTTATTTGCTTGTTTATAAAATCAATAACTGTCATATTGAGTTGGTTCTTAGTGGGTTTAAGGACACTGTTTATTGGTGGTGTTTATTGGTGATTGGCTGAAAGGTGTTGTTGTACGTGACTGGTCCAGTGTATGCAGTTACACGTGTAAATGAATTTTGTTGTCAGACTTTGCAACTCTGAGCAAGACACTCGGAGACTTGTGGCAGACTGTTCCTGAAAAAGAGAAGATGGTATGTTCTATCTGCAAATTTTTTGTGATTATTTTGTATATATTACTAACACTGGTTTTGTTTGGGGTGTTCATTGTAAACTGATGAAGAAATTTATTGCATTTTTAAGAAATATAATATTGCATAATTACTGCAGATTTCTTTTTCTAGGGTTAAATGTTCTGAATACTGTATACCAGTGTTTGAATATGTACTGGTATTAGAAATTAGTGATTTAATTGGCACTATTTTCAGTTTCATTTTGTTGATTTTGTTATGGCTGATACTGTGCTATCCGACTGTCTTTGTTTATGTGTTGGGTTATTTAATCACTTTGATATGCACTTGTGTCATTTTATGTGGGCCATTCTAATAGGTTGCATTATGGATTTTACCCTTCTGTTTATTCATCCATCTTGAATTGTTTGTCCACCTGTCCATTTATTAGTCCGCCCGGAAGCGATAGCTTGCGGAAGCGGACTTAAGTTTTGCTGTGGTTTCTTTCTTTTTTTTCCCCTCGCGTAATCTCCGAGCTCCGTGGGCCGATCACCGCGAAATTTTGCACGATGCTCCTAAGTATGTTCAATATTATAATCCTGGTCCAAAATTTTGGGGAAGCCTCCCCAAAAAATTTTTAGGGGCTAAAAACATGCAAAATTTGGCCCGATTTCGGTCGGCTTCAAAGTTTGGTGGCGAATATCTCCGGAACGGATGAAGATATTCAAAATTAGTGAGTTACTCGTTCGACAGCGATTCCTCCCGCATTAGGCGAAACAAGTCCGGTGAAGTTTAGTTTAGTAACCTTGGAGATCTAGATGTGAAATTGTACCCACCGAAATCCACTAGGAACCAAGTTATAAGTGCTAATGTTGACCTACCCTAAGTCGCATTTTTCGGAAGACCATATTTCAGCCCCTAGGGGGTGCTGCGCCCCCAAATTTTTACACGCGCTAGAGAATGACCAAGTCTTACTAGCGCACCCCCCACTGGGGACGGCGGCCCCCCTTACAACTTTTTTCAAAGGGGGGTCAAAAATTGGCTTAAAATGTAATTAATTAGCGCTTATAACTTCGGAGTTAGGGGGTTTAGCCCGACGAAACTTTGGCACGTGACGTGTCTCTATGTTGGGGTGTTAACGCAAGTACAAATTTTTGGGGCACCGCCCCTCTTAAAATTTGGGAGGGCAAAAAACGTTCAAAAATCGGTGCAATTTACGACAACTTTCGAGTTTGAGCGCAAATATCTCTGGAAACGATGAAGATAATGACATAATCTAAACGGCGTTGACGAGAGCGATCCTTTCGGCATTGAACAAAAATAATTTGTGAAATTCCGTCCACCACGAACCAAGTTATAAGTGCTAATGTTGACCTACCCTAAGTCGACAATGCGCGTTCGACGTATGCCAATACATTTGAGTTCGGGCCATGTGACTTTGATGCCGGGGAAATTCTCCCCCCCTCTTTACCCCACCTCCTAATTTCCCCGAATCGGACTTAGGGTGCTGGGTGGACTCACGTTGGGCTTTGCCCCAAATTTCTAGTTTCATACTGTCTCTTAACTTAAAAACAGCAAGGCATAGAAAAAAGTGTGAATATGCTCCGTAGCAGGTTTAATGTGGATAGCCACATAATCTGTCAGCACTGGGCCATGTGTACGTATATTTTTCTAGTTCTGTTATTCATGTGACTGTAAGGTATGGCGCCGAAAGGCTCGTAAGCTGTCTAAGAAAGGTACGTCAGTGATCAGTACGGGGAGAGTGAAAGATGGAGCCTCAGTGAGGGGACGACCTCCCGGTGTTCACACTGGTACACGTGGCAGGCTTCCACTACATGACACCCGGTCTCATACCATCTCTGCCCTGGACGAACCCAGTTCACTGCATTACAAGGTCTGCTTGTTCATACTTGTTTGTAATAGGTTAAAGATGTTTGTAGAAATTCATCGCCAACTGATAGTCGAACCTACGACCATGTGATTGCAAGTCCAATGACCTACTGTTGTGCCTCTTGTACTGTTGAATGCAGTGATGCAACTACATTTACTGTTAATTGGCTGCATTAGTAATTCAGTTTTTTTAGCTCTTGGCCTTTGTTTCATCCTCAACATAATTTTCCGAACTTACTGTAGTTTAGGGATTTGTTGCAGCAGCATTACTTTTTACAGGACAGATACCTTTTATGTCATGCGACATCATCTGTGACTGTTGTTGTATTGTTTCTTCTGTCTGATTGTGTATGTTGACATATATTGTGACCAGTGCTGTTCGGTAATGAAGTGAAAATACTTTCGTTACAAGTAAAAAGTAGAAAGTATTACTTTTTACTTGTAACGAAGTAACGTTTTGAGTGATTACTTGTACTTTTACTTCGTTACATTTTCAAATACTTGCGTTACAAGTAAAAATTTGTCATAAACGTCATAAACGCTAATGGGTCAATATCCAGGAAATCGCAACCTGAAACCAAAGGGTGTCCATTTGTCAGCGGCTGATACCGTCTGTGTGTGCTGATGAATAGACTGCAGTGCTGCATTCATTGTGGTGTGGGGCCCCTGCAGCGCAAGATGCAGCGTCTGGTCACGCCAGCACTGGCCGTGCTGGTAGTGGTAAACACAGTGGACAATGCATGCCTGCACAGCGGGGTGGTAGCCAGCTACAGCAGCAACTGATGTTATCACCAGCGATGGTTCCTGGGCCGGCTGCTAGGCAGTGATGCTAGTATAGTCCCTTGTCAGTTCGCAGTCACTGGGTCAGTTAGTTAGAGTGAGTTAGTTAACCGAGTCTGTTGCTTTGGTTAGAAACATCTGTTTTTGTCCGTTGACTTTCAATAGTGCGGCTTTAGTCTTCTGATTAATTTCTATTACCAAGAGACTTATGAACGTTTGAACTTCAATAGGCCTAGTTTAGTTGAAGAACATCTATTTTTGTGCATGAATCAGCGTGGTGTGTTATTGAGATAACGTTCATAAGAAGACAAGAATAAAAATATTGAACAGTGTTAAACTGTTGTCTTTGCCAGAAAAGTTACTTTTACTTTTACTTTTTTAGACCACAACTTTTTACTTTTTGCTTGAGCAACATTTTTGGCAGTTACTTTTACTTTGTAATGGAGTAACTTTTTGGCCAGTTACTTGTACTTTTTACCAAGTACTCAAGTTGGGTACTTTTGACAGCACTGATTGTGACGTGATGCTGTGACTGGTCAGGTGGTGGGTACTGGGCCGCTGGATGCTGCAGCTCACCTGAAACTGCTCGGTGAATCCTTGTCGGTCATCGGAGCAAGACTTCAAGAACACAAGGTTACTTGTCACTCGTTTATGCTTTTGACGGGACTGAAATATACTCAGGGCTGTCATGCTAGAGTTTCACAGCGGAAAATACTGCACTTTGCAAGGTCATATTGTGCAGCAATTTAAGCAAAGACGTGATTAAATTTTGAATTGGCATATAACATTGCTATACAAGAAGTTTGAGATAGTGCTCACGACACACACGAAAGCCTATAGCAGTTCCTGTTTGCAAACTCAGTCTATTTCCAGCCATTTCATCATTGTTTATTCTTGGAGTGTGCGCTGCAGCCGAAGATCGCAAAAATCAATAAAAACCCCTTATTTCGGAAGTTTAGGGTTTTTCAAAGTCATCGATGTTGATACGACTGAAAAGCTTATCACTAGTGCTTGTTGTGATAGGTAGCATGCTCATGCCTATCTGTAACCGATTTCATGAAAGACTCGCCAACAACGGTAAAATAACGACTTTTACAGGGGTACCGTTGTTTGATGCCCTCTTGCGCAGGTTTCCTTGAACCTAGAAAATCGAGACTTGGACCATTGAAATCTAGGTTCAATGCTGAAAATTTCATGTGCAGCTTTTCTATATCTATCTCAGTTGGTTTTGGCCCAGTTTGCTTTTGAAATGTGTCTCACAGCTTGAAAACACCAAAAAATCTGGCATATCTCCTGATGTGCAAAATTTGGTGAAATTTTACAGGTGGCTTCCCCACAATAGGTGAAATATAACGCTTGCATGACTTTTTGTGCCTTTTTTTGACTGTGTAATGGTAAAGTTTGAATTATTAAATTGTGATTGGTGCTGTTTTATATCTACAACCATGATGTCACCCTTACGCTGTATATAAACTGAACAGTTTTTACGCATGAAAGCAGCTACTGCTTTCAGCGCATCTTAGCCATCGCATTTCTGTCTGTCCGTCCATCTGTCTGTCACACGGGTGGTTCAGTCAAAAACGGTGCAAGGTAGAATTACCAAATTTTCACCGTCGGCTGCCCGGAAGACTCTAGTTTTAGGAACCGTAAAGCTTTTCCATAAATTCGAAGGGGGTCACCCTGAACTAGGGCACTAAATGAGAGGGGGTGGGCAAAATTTGCGATTTTTGACCAATAAATCGCTGTATCTCGGTAACGGTGCAAGATAAGGCCTGGGTTACTATTAATCGCTAATAGGAAATCATATACTGGCTCTCGATTGGCGCCGAATTCAATGACCTTGTGAAATGAAATGAAATGAAAGGTAATGAATGTGCGTTGCTGTATTGTTATGACAGGGTCAGATTGCTGTGCAGGGAAGTCTATCAGTACTGTTGGACTCCATGCTATGTGCACTCGGGCCGCTGATGTGTCTCACTACACAAGTGCCGGAGTTGAATGGCTGTGAGCAGCGCATTCACGCCAGCACACTCAATAACATTGCCTATATCATGCCTGGTGTAGGCTAGATAGATCACCACTCTGTACTGACCCCTATTCAGTGGTGTAGCTGGAATGCAGCAAATAGGGTGCCGCTAGCAAAAATTGTTGAGGGGATGGTGAATGTGGGAGGTAGAAAATGTGGGGGAGTGAACCAGGGATGTGCACGAGACCTTCTGAGCCGAGACGAGACCTGAGACCCATGTCCCCGAGTCCGAGACGTTCAAAATTTTGTCCGAGACGAGACTGAGACGAGACGTTTAAAATCCGAGACAAGACGTTGCAGCTTCCGAGATGCTGGCCGAGACCTTGAAGCTCCCGAGACTCTTGAGAATCCATGCTATGTGCACTCGGGCCACTGATGTGTCTCTTGAGAGTCTCGGGAGCTTCAAGGTCTCGCCGAGACGTTTTCCGTGATGTATGGTGAAACACATTGACAATGAAAAAAATTATACAGATTAATTCACTCGCACCATGGTAAGTGCTTTCTATTTCTGATATTGTGGGTTTTTGCACTTTATTTTGACAATTATCACTGAATAATTAACGACTTGCAACATAAAGAATTGCAACTGCAGTGCTGTAGACATGAGCCATTATGTTTATCGCTATTTGCAAGCAACTGAAATTAGTAAACTACGTCACAGCTGATTATAGCTTTATACGTCGTCTACATTTGGCTGATAGTATTTATTCTGACACCATAGACATTTTCTTCATTGCGACTAGGTCATTTTATGACAGTTGACATAATTCTGCTTTATGATAAATAAGTAAATGAAAGAGTAAAAACACTGTAAACGAATATGTCTAAGCCACAAGTGTCATGCTGGTTAGTATTGCTCTAACTGCAGCTACAGTATGCACGGCGCTCACCTGCACAAAACGTCTCGACGAGACGCAATGGCCCGAGACCCGAGATGAGACCTACTGGGCTGAGACCGAGACGTATTGCTCCAAGACGAGACCGAGACGTTGAGGATTTTGTCCGAGACGAGATGTTAGTACGTCTCCAGACCGTCTCCAGACCTAGACATCTCGACCAAGACCACATCCCTGGAGTGAACTAGTTTGGGAACGTTTTGAGCGATTCTGTGTATTCCATATTTCTACACCACTGTTTGTGTTATAGTTACTAATTGATTTATTTATATTTGCTGCTTTTTTTGGTGTTCACTATAATAGTAATAATGACTATAAGTGGCCAATATTTCAAACCTCAGCTGACAAATTTTTGGTTTTGGATTATGATCCATATCACTTGGAAATCTAGTCACTTCATCCGTGGGACCTCTTCTAAATTTATTTGTAACTTTATAGGCAAACAATCAAACAGACAGACTCAAATTACTCGAATGTACTTTCCTTCATCTGATAATAACATACTGGTAGACACTGCAGCTATTGTTAGAGTTTATAGGATTTCTTTCATGAATGCAGAAAAATGCTGGGTGGCAGTTGACTTTTGGACCGAGGCAGTCGGCTTTGGACTGCAGTCAGCCCGAATAGGCAGCTATAGTGTTCACATTCATAATTACCATTTTATTGGTATTAATCCTGGAAGCATGTTGATGGTGGAGGCTTGTTTTAACTAAGCCAGATCGTAAGAGCTTGATAATTAAGTTATGATACAAAAGAAAAAAATTGTCAACTGCTGTTTGTAGATTTTGTTTTACTGTACTGCTGTTATAAATTGATGTAAATAAACATGATTTTGATATTTCTGTGCTGTGTATAGCAATTTAATATACTTGCACTACCTGCTAGGTTTCAGATAGAATAGTTAACAAGCAGGCAACGAAGTTAAAGCAATTGGACAGTGACAAAATACAGTTGTTATTCCGTGCACTGTTTGCTATTTGTGCACTGTGCACTGTTTTCCTATATGGATAGGCGTGTTGCGACCAGTAGCAGCAGTATAGATCGAATAGAGAAACTGATTACGTAGACTTTTAAGGGCCCCTTTCACAAACTAGTAGCGATTGTTAGAATTGAAGGGAAAGACTAGCAGAGCAGGGTCAAGTTAGCTGTGACTGTACGCTTTTCAGTCAGTGATGCCAGAGAATTGTTTGCGGCGAATTGCATGTACAGAAACTACGATAACTGCTGAGATTATAGAATGGAAAAGGAGTAAATAACACACTGCTCTGGTATATGCAGTATGTGAGTTACAGTCATGCAGTGGCAGAGCTAGTATGGAACGAATAGAGCGACTGATTGCTGTTTGAGTAACTGGAATTTTAAGGGCCTGTCTCAAATGTAGTAGACGTAGAAACTATAATTATCCACTATATTTCTCCATTTTATATTCCACAAACTACAAATTGAATTTGTTCTGGGAGGGACTAGGGAGGCATACCGCTTGAAGTATTTACACCCACCCACGCAGCGTTCAGCCTAGATATGCACCAAAACTTCTCTGCAACCATTCAGAAGCCGAAGTACCTTCGTACGCGCATTTTTCTACCACCGAGAGAATCTGGAATTTGTTTTTGGTACGCCATTAGTTTTTACAACCACAATGTCGCCAACTAAGCGTTCCATCACGCACCTCGCTTGCTTAGGGATTAATTGCACTAGTCTGCTAATTCGTCTTCTGGGCAGCAATAAAAACCAACGATAACTTACAAGTTGCTTTTTCCGTTCGGATAACACCGGCGGCGTCGTCCGTAAAAGATCGCTTTCTGAAATTATTAACATGTGCTTGTCTCGTCTGGAAGTTTTTTTTTAGTTTTGCCGCTATAACTCTGATAAAGAACGCCTTACGTGCACCTACAATTGGTTGGCGCCGAAAGATGATCAAACTTGTTTTCCATTTCACCATTTATTATTATTTAGCGGACAGTTTTCGTGGACTGAAAACTCAGAAACGGGCAGTTGATTCAACAGTACCAGTGAATTTAGAGTGAACTTGTATCAGGTATCCCTCTGACGACACACGTTCGTCGTTCGTTATATTAAGCCTTGGGGCTAGAGCCAAACGATGCATCATTGGCTGTAGTTACTTAGCTATATTGCATTCCAGCTTCCCAGGTCATCTCTAACCGCTGGAAATCAATGAAATGTTTAATCAATCCACCCACAACTTAGATTAATAAAATAACTAAACATACTAGCGCCTCCTGATCACTATATACTGTAAAGTACACTGTGGGCCATAAAAACGTGTCACTTTTATTTTTTTAATAGCTCCGTGAAAGATGTGCGGATTTTAATAATACTGTCGCTACCTTGTGAAATGCAGAAGTCGTTGTTTGGTTTTTACAACGTAAATGATGAGAAGCGTCTACGTATATCTGAGTCCTTAAAACGCTAATTGCAGCTATATGCCTGCGGCAATTGCCCGTTGGCGTGTACGGTGTGGGTGATTTGGATAGGAAAAACGATGAACCACGTGCGTGTCCGTTATGCCAGCTAATGAAACACAACGACTCGAGTCGTCTCTCTGTATAGACCCATTGTACTCGGGCACCACGGTAAACCCGACAGTATGACGTCGCTGACATGGAGCACGAAGACTGTCTGCAAACGCCAGTATTACCAGACTGTGATCTCGTGGCTGCGGCTGTTAATAAACAGCAGTTTCATTGCACTGCTGAAGACAACAGGTGAGTATCTGTGTAAGTTGCTTCAGACTATACACTCATCGCACACTGTTTTCGTAACTTTTGACTGCAGTCATACGTCATAAAGCAAACGGCCGGCGGTGTAGTGCAGTTTATGCGACCTGAGCATGTATTAAATGTTACAGCACAGTCTGGAGTGGTATAAGTTGCACTGCATAGTCTATTTGCTTAATCGATGACGTCACGTGACCCCATAAGGTCAAACTTGTGACCCCATTATGTTTGAGGCGCTATATCTCCGTAACGGTGCCATATAGACGCATGGTATGGACCTTTTATAGGCCTAGTAAAGCGCTGGTGACGAATCGAATGGTCTCGTTACTGGCAATGTTTATTGTTTAGTTAAAATAATAGAGAAGGATGAAAGGATCATTGCTGCTGTACAATTTGAAATAACACTGTTTGATTTTTTTTCTACAGGTTTAAACAGCTCACTGATTATATTTATACGGACATATACTGTAAACTGTCGAAATGCATTGGACAGGCTCCATGTTCATATGAACATTATCTTGTTTAATTTATAAAATGGTTGGCCGTAGCTGTGCTAGAAATGTAAGCCAAAAATTAGTTTTAATTGTTTTTTTTTCGATCGTAAGTTCTGCCCTAGTCATTTGTGACGACCGAAACTGTATTTTACGGTGCAGATTGCGTTGAGTATTGTCAGTTCGAGAGATTCAACGCGAGCTGTTCTATGGACGAGGTCGTGCTCGTGACGTGGGCTAGCTACGGTCGACTGAGGCTTGGTCGGTGTTTGACGACCGATTACGGGTCTCTGGGCTGTTCCGCTGACGTCACTCAGTTGCTGGAGTCAATGTGCAGCGCACGGCGTCAGTGTAGCGTCGACGTTGCGTCTTTGAGATCAGTCGATCAACCTTGTCCCAGCGATCTCACCTCATATCTCGACGTCTCTTTCCGCTGTGTGCCAGGTAAGGCTTGACTTGGCATGCGACTATCAGGCTTTGTTGTAAACAGTAAAGTGCAAAGGCGTCATTTAAAGGGGGAGGGGCTGGAGGGATCTACGGAACCCCCACTCCCAGTAATTTATGATTTTATTTTTTTCCTGTAAATCATAATTTTGAAACAGCTGCAAGAAAAATATTTTACGTAGACTGAGACCCCCAAAAGATTACTGAGACCCCCCAATGATTTATTGAAATGACGCGTACACTGCTGAAGCGCCATTGATAATTTTTATGGTTGCCACATAGGCTTACTTCGTCTTTACTATTATACTGTAACTCAGGCTTTCGAATTAAAATAAAACAACGCCGCGTTCAGTAATAAGTACCCTTTTCCGCAAGATTTTTCTTGCAGTCTCTGCCTTTCGTTAAATGTTTCTCATTGAATCAAAGATAATGGTAATGTCATGATATCATTTCCGCGATTGTTCCCATCCTAGTCACTCCTTGCGCCTCAGATTCAGCTGATTTTCCCCTTAACATCGTGTGCAGTTTGAATTTACTTACTTACTTACTTGCTTATTTTAACGGATGTGTATCGCCTGTAGATGTGCTGTGCATTGTTCATGCAGTTGTGGATGTGGCGATGTGTTTGCGTCCTCGACGTTACCACGACCACGACGATGTCGTAACTCGTGTTCTCCTGGATGACGTCAGGCCAGTGGTCTACGTGGCACTCTTTGACGATGACTCCGTGTCCACGAGACCGCAAGCATCTCTTGGTTCCAGACGTTCACGTACCTGCGCTCCGCTCGTTGTACAAGCTCGCCCCGGACAGCACGTCAGCGTCACTGCACGCAGGTCGATTTGCTTGAGCCCAAATTCCATTACGCCGACTGTGCGACAAACCTTTGTCGCGTGGACTTTCATGGTTCGAGTCCGCGACTTTCACTTATACCCCGTTTACACGAGAAAGCATACATGAAGCACACATGAAGCAAACGTATTCAATGTACACGTGCACAACGTGTGCTCTAGGTTTGCTTCACGTGTGCTTCATGTTTGCTTCATGAATGCTTCCTCATACGTGTAAACGCGGTATTAAACTTTCCAGCGGATTTTGTTGCGAACTTAGCCCGTGTCTTGTCAGCGACACAAACTGATTTGTCACGGACTTTGTCGCAACCATCTCGACACGTCGAAATAGTTTGAATGCCCGAAACTTCCCCGAGACATTTCCGTTTCATGGCTTGGTTCGCGACTTTCGTGGTCCGCGTTTGCGTCTTTCATCGGAAAGTCGACGTGATGGACTTTGGGCTTTACCAACTCTCGCTCCACACGTTCTTCATACTTTGCTGTCTAATTAGCCTATTTAGGTGACGGAAAAAGAGCAATGCGCAAAAAAAATTATAAGGGCAAGCTGTGATAATCAAGTTTAATTGTATTTGACGACGGAGGTCGCGCGCTGTAAGTCTACTTAGCCTTATCAAGAACTAACAGTGTTTGAATTGCCAGGGGGGGTAGGGGAGGGGGTTAATCCCCTCAACTTTTTTCTCAACCCCCTTAACACACTGTCAAATTACGTACAGGGAGGTCAGCTATATGCTATACACATACGATTTTCATCACAATTTTGGTCTGTCTCCGACCGTCGAAAAGTTCAACCCCCAGCTAATTTTTCACAATTTAAACACTGGGGACGAAAAATAACTAAGTCATTTAGCTGTCATTTTCCGCAATAGGATCAACACTGCATGACGTAAAATTTTGCAAATAGACCTTAAATACAAGTATGATGATGTATGATGCAGTGTCGTTGACGGTCGTCGCCCGGTTTCTGCCAGCGAACTGGCAAAGCCGCGTGCAAAGAAACTAAGTGGATGAGGTTGACTGAATACAGCAACACGACGACGACGACGACTACGAAGACGTTGTCAGTTCGTCGACGTCAGCACCCATTATTCATCGGCGCCTAATGACTTATTGCTTTTAAGTGCCGCATATAAATTTACTTTCATTATTATCTGCGATGTTAAGAAGTAACGGTACCGTTCCTATTGGTGATGGGTGTACAAAGAAGATGCGAGAGAAAGGCAGTCTCACTGTGACTCAGACGACGAGAACGTTGTCAGTTCGTCGACGTCAGCGCACGTCTGTGATAATGTCTGGACTGCCGCGTGTGCCGCTCTGTGCGTCCCAGACTGCGAGTCAGAGTTCAGAGGCGCGGGTCCTGTACAGATCGCGTACTAACTCGCTAGTCGTCATCTTCACCCGTCTACGGACGGCGCGTCTCCAGCATCTAGTCGCGTTTTACGGTAGGCTTATACCCCGTTTACACATGAAGCAAACTTAGAGCACACGTCGTGTACGTGTATATTGAATGCTTCATGCTTGCTTCATGTATGCTTTTTCGTGTAAACAGGGTATTACTGTCGACGATATTTGTGTACTGTAGGCCTATTTTTGTCGTAGCTAAAACACAAACTTAGCATCGTGAAATTTAGTAAGTTGTAAAGCTTACGCCTAGCCTACTGACCTACTCTTTATGAGCCACACAGAATAGACAGTTTGATCTTCGCTCGTATCATCCATTCGTATAGGTGTAAAAAGCTTGTGCGCGTCCAAGGAAAAAATATCGCTTCAGTATTAGTTATTGCGAACTGTATGACCGAAGGCCCTACGTCATTTCAGCTGTTAATTATTTTTGCTACATTGTATGATTGTATCTAAATCAGCTTGCTGCTTATTCTGAGCGGCGTATGAGCCTATACGCTAGAAAAGTTACTGGATGAGAAGCGGGGAGCAAATAGGGTGTTATATACAGTAGCCATTTGCACCAAAAAGAGTCACAGAAGACAACGATTGTGATAAAAAAGAAAGTTGTGATTATAAGTTTTAGCTGATTACTTTAGTTTTAGTCTTGAGCCTAACCAAATTTTGTTGCATATTTACGATGCTAGTTCAGGGACGCGAAACTTTGTTCTATAAAAGTTCAAATTTGTATCGAATTTGCACGGCTTTGGAAAGAGGCCTTTGGACGTCCGGGGAAAACAGGTGTTCCTTCCACGTACATGTGTACGGCAGAGCTGTTGACGGCGACTTGAGCCTACACTGAGTGTGCACAGGCCCGTCGAGAGTCAAAGCGGAACGTGGTAAAACATTCTCGCGGGGCCCCTCTGGAGAGAAAATTTTTGATTTTTTTAAATGGCGCATTCTGGTGTACTTTGTAATTTTTGAGCGACGACGGCCCGGGGTAACTTACGGGCCCTCTACCCCACCCTCTCGACGGGCCTGTGTGTGTGCATTGGTTAGCGGTTGGCTGCGCGGATATTGTCCGTTCGTCGTCTGGAGACTGGACTGTAGAACGCGTGGACGAGAAGAGCGTCATCGTGCGTTGTCATGGCTCCGGTCTGACGCATCGTCTGACGTGTGTGGGCTCGAGATGGCTTGGTGCCAGTCAGAATTGCAGCGCAGGTGATGCCAGCGATGATCGCACGGCCTTCGACAGACCCTCTGGTGCACCAGCACATTTATTTTCTGCTAGTTTCATTTTTTTATTTTCGTCAATTTTCCTGTCTTTTTGGCTGCGTACGGTGTACTTTTAAATTGTTTCTCGTACATTCTATGTCGTAAAGTAATGTTATAGGCTACACGTTGTTATTAATATGAACAACAGTGACCACAGTACACGCCATTTCAGCAAATCACTGGGGGGTCTCAGTAGCCTAATCATTAGAGGTGTCTCAGTCTACGTAACGTATTGTTCTTGCAGCAGTAACACTGTTTCCAAGGTATGATTTACAGGAAAACAATAAAATCATAAACCCTTGGGGGTCCGAGATCCCTAGTTCCCTTTAACGACGCCCCTGGTAGGCGTAATTCAGTATGACGCAAAATTGCTCATCGGGGTTACCGCTGCATGGTGAATTATAAGTAGGCAAGTGCAATTTCTGGATAGGGTTCAATCCCCAAATTTTTTCCCCTAGGAACGTTAGGGACCCCATCTAACGCCAAATCATGGCAAGTCAATACATCGATGGGTTTAAGTAGGGCGCACGGATGTGACAGACGACAAGCGACAGACAGACCACGCTAGAAATGGGTAGCTATAGGCGAAATCGCTTGCGGTAGTGCGAGTTCGCCTAAAATATACATGTAGCTATTTACGCAAGTTAGGACTATAGCTAATAGCAGTGCAACAGGTCCCGTCTGCAGACGGCGATACAAATGTGTGTGTTGTGTCAGTGTTTAGTAAAGAAGTCGAAGCGGCCACGGAGTGGCTCAGCACCGTTCTATCGCTGATTGTAACTAGTAAGTGGCAGCGCAACCGACTAAATAATGACCACGTACATTTGGTGTAACTACATGTATGAACAGATCAGTGTTAACATATCCGCGCTTAAAGATATCATCTGAGAATTGGCCTTAAATCACATAATGAGTTCTAACGCGTTTACTAGTTAACAGCTATAACTGTGGTTTCCTTCACATTAAAGGTTGCTGCATTCTTGCCTTTTACCTACGTTTACTGGACTATAGCAGTTTCTCAGTTTAGTGTTGGATGTAACCTTATTACACTATATCGATTAACGCTAAATCTTTATAAATGCGTATAGTTTGTGTCTGTAGTATACTCAAGCTAAAACATCAGTGGGCCTAGCAACTTTTGACTTCAGTTTAGTAATGCTTTACTGCTGTTGTTGCTGTTCAGTTTCCATTGGAATGCTGCTTGGCGCCGTTTTGGGACTAGTGGTCATTGCTTGTCTACGGCATTATCAGCGCAGGTATTCAATCGTCAGCTGGTCTGTCAGTCGTCTTTGAGTGCAGTAGACGACTAGAAGCGCACTGGGATACCACAAGCCAATGCCTAGGCCTAAGCATTAGTAGAAAATTGTTCCAAAAATAAGTTTTTATATCTGATTATAGTAACTTTTGAAAATTTATATTTCACAAGGTAGTGTAGCGACGCAGTTGAGGTGCGGTGGGATATTCAAGAATCGCGTTAGCTATTGCAACTTAAGATAGAATGTGGCAGTGACAGAATTGTGAAAAAGCGATCAACATTTGCAAAAGATATGGACGCAAGTTGGGTGCTTATTTTGTGCCAGAAACATAGGTGTTCAAAATTTCAATTGTAATAGCCTGATGCCGAAACCTGTTTTTGCCTCTGTCTAAAGCTGCGCTGAAGACCGCAGTGATGAAGGAACCTGACTTGTGAGTAATCTAGCTATCTAGCCAGCGGCGTCGTTGATTGAAAAAGCTGAAGGCAACAAGTTGCATTTTTTTCAATTTTTCGACAGACAGCTGCGAATTTCCAACAGAGATATTCAAAATTTTAATTTTGCCGACAAATTTCGCCAATATCCGGAACAACCAGCACCAGATTATGTATTTTTGGGAAAAATATTTTTTTTATTTTTCCATTTTTCTACAAGAAGCAAATTTTCCGACAGGCTGGAATTTGGGAGACAGTGCAGTGCCCCTTCCACGAGTGCACGACACTACTGAATCTATAACGGACAGACAGGCAGGTAGCAGATGCACGTTAAAACTAGAAAACGCTCGTGAGAGTGCATATCCGCCAATGTAGTTTTCACAGGATGGCGCCACCGTAATTCTTGCCGGTCATCGTGTACACAGACACACCGGCAGAATGACGGACACACGGACAGAACGACCAATCCCATAATCTCCTTCAATGTTCACTTCGTTCCAATGGTGGAGATAATGAAAATGGCTTTTTTTCTTTACAGAGCTTCTCATTGATCAAGCTGTTGAACGAATTATCAACGTCTGCAGCAACACGTGTTGTTTTTGCAGGTTCATCCGCCAAGCGACAGACACAGCCACAGACGCAGCAGTGCAATAATTTCTCGGTGGTGCCGATCAGACATAACGGATTTTCAATCTATAAAATAAACTACTAGTGTTTATTAGCCATATAATTCACGCTGAATATTTGTGCTTATTAATGCTTGACTGATTGTCAGTGACTGATGTATCTGCTGTTTTGTTACGTTTCAAGTTTCAATGACGCATGTTAGCATTCTCATTTACTCTTAGGTGAAGCTGAAATTACACAAATTGTTTTTAAGCGAGATTTCAAGTATTAAGAAAAATCAAACTAAAATCCCATCACCATTATATAGTTTAGAGCTACGCAGAATTGTGGACTTCATTACGATGGTGAATGGTGAAAATTCTGACTGACTGACTATCGACAAGTTGCTGCCGATCTGCGTCCATTGGCTGATGATGCTGCTCCGCCACAAGCAGACTTCATCCCGGCCGAGTTTATCATTGATCAGGCGGATGTCGAGGATGGGCTAAGCAAGATCAACGTCCATAAAGCACCCGGGCCTGATGGTATTCCGAACTGGGTTTTACGTGACTTTTGCCCTTACCTGTCGGGTCCCGTGTGTGCTATTTTCAATGCATCGATCAGTGAAGGCTTTGTAAGTCTTACCGACAAAATGGAAAGAAGCCAATATCAGACCGGTGCCAGAAGTCAGTCCGCCACAGTCCATTGAATCTGATCTGAGAGCCATTTCATTAACCTCTACACTTGGGAAGGTGGTAGAGACATTTGTTGGTTCTTGGATCATGCAGCACATTGGCAGCAAGATTGACAGCAGCCAGTATGGTGCTCTAAGAAAGAAGTCGACGACGCATGCTTTGGTCGATATGACACATCAGTGACATCACTAGCACAGTGCTGTTGACAAAGGCCAATCAGTGCGAATTGTGTTTGTTGATTTTGCCAAAGCATTCGATCACGTCGATCACAACATACTGGTGGACAGGATGCGATCACTTGGACTCTCAGACATTATCATTCGATGGATGTGCGCATTCCTTCGAGAACATCAGCGAGTCAAGATAGGCGACGCGTTGTCGGACTGGCTGCCAGTCATCGCCGGAATGCCTCAAGGGTCGTATCTAAGTCCACTGACGTTCATTATGTTGATTAGCGGACTGGAAGCAGCTGACGTGACTCACAAATATGTAAACAATACTACACTGACAGAGTTCCTCAACCAGGCTTCAACTAGCAGGATGCAGTCACACGTTGACGAGCTGACTGGACAGGCAACCAACGTCGGCATGATAATCAATGTCAAGAAGACAAGAGAAATGCTCATTGGCAGAGCATTGAAGGTCTCCATGCCGCCTACAGTGCTTAATAGCCAGCCGATCCAGCGAGTCGACACGTTTAAGTTGCTTGGGTGTCCACATCAGTAATGACTTGAAGTGGGCCCAGCACGTCAATGTGATTTCGTCGAAGGCCGCATCTCGGCTATACTTTCTGAAACACCTAAAGCGAGCTGGCGCTGGAACAGGCGACTTGCTGTGTTTCTATAACACGATTGTACGGCCTGTTCTAGAGTACGCCAGTCCAGTATGGCACTCAAGTTTAACAGCTGCACAATCTGAATCACTTGAATCTCTACAGAAGCGAGCTATGCGAATCATTCATCCGTACTTGGACTATAGCCGATCTCTGATGATTGTTGAAGCTGATACGCTGGAGGATCGACGAGAGCGACTTGCGCGAGGATGTTTTCGACGCAACGTTATTAATGAAAGTTCATGTTTGTACTATTTGCTGAAGCCAAATGAACGTTTACAAGATATAATCAGTCGACTGCGGTCATCACAAACATTCGAACACTACTTCACGAGAACTGAAATTTTTTTTTTAAAAATCTTTCATTCCGTTTTCTCTAAATAATTACCAGTAGGCCGAATAACATTTTATCCAGCGTTTTTATTGCAATTGTGAACTGTATTTTTATCCAACGTTTTATGACATTTTATGTGACATTTATATTGTATTGTACGTAATCCAGCTTTAGTTGGCTGTAATACTAATAAATGTTCATCCATTCAGCTCTGATATAAAACAACAATGACGGCGTTAATCAAAGACAGAAAATGCCTCCCAGCTCTTAATATCACTAACTTTTGTTCAGACTGACTTACAAGTATTCGACCTGGCTGGGCAAACAAGATCACAAGGCAAATGAGATGGAATAATAAACATACAAATCTTTGTCAATACAGGATGTAGGACACTGCACCCGTGTCTGCACAAATGTCTGTAAAGCATGGTTTGGCTTAACATATTCAAAAACAAGAAGCCCAGCTGTTGCTAGGATAGATGACCAAACTGGTTCTCAGTGACCTTCAAGGTCATCCAAAGTCGATGATTTTCATTTCACTGAAAGCCAATATGCGACTTCCTATTAGTGATCAATAGCAACCTATGCCCTATTTTGCACCACTTCGAGACAGTACATCCGTGACGGAAAGATGGATGGACAGACAGACGACAACCATGAGAACAGCTTGACCGTTACTAAAGTATGGTTGGCTAATAAGAAATATTCTGTACGTGAAGAATGGATTTTTCACAACAGCAGCAACAAAAGGTCATGGCAAGCATCACGATGATAAAACAAATCTTACGGCATAATTGAGCCATATAGAATAAGAGTAGACCAAGTGTGCGCGAGTAAATTTTTCAGAATTCGACAAAATAACTTAAACGCTGGCACTTCAGTCATTTACAGACCGATCGCGTCGTTTTATATACTATTGGAAAGCTTTCCGCTTCAGCTTTCAAGTGCTGTAATTTTTTAATGCTAAAATAAACAATTTGTGCAAAAATAAACAGTTTAGGTCTGGTCCATTGTTACACTATCACGACTTTAGACGTCCGACTAGCGAACAGTGAGCCAAGTCAACTTGGTCCATTATTATGCTGAAAACCTGACGGCAGCATGGTGACTCAAGAAGACATGGTCCATTGTTATTCTCATACCGCGTACAAAACAAGTGAGTTGAACGGACCAAGTCGACTTGGTCTGCTGTAGTCCGCACGACAGCTGCCATCACGATGCGAATAACAATGGACCATGTGTACTTGGTCGCATATAAAATGCAACGAATTGTCAAACTTTGTTAACTTTTGTGGACCAAGTGCTATGGTCCATTGTTAATTTGACGACGTTTGACAAAATACTTCAATTTAAGAACCAATATGCTAAAATAAACATATAATCGCAAAATTATTGTTTGCCACATAGTCCACTATGCAGAATATGTAACATTGATGCAAAAAACTGAATAATCTCAAAATCACCAAAATTCGACTTGGTCCACTCTTATTCTAAAGAGCTCAATTATATGATGGTAGATTAGTAACAAAGCTGCACACAAATGCACTTTTACCAAACACAGTATATTTGCTTTTATCTGTGCATTACATTTATATACCAGTATACATTCTGACAGCATTATGAAACTGAATTCTGAATCATGAATGACATTTTGTAGATCACTGGACCAAGTGTTCATTTCTAGAACATAAAGGTAACAGACAATTTGATTCGAATACAACTCAGTAGCAATGTTACTGCTAGTAAATACAGCATTAAATACGTAGTCCAACAACATACAAACAAATCATACTCAGAAATTCAACAAAATACAACCTTTATTTTATTGTGGCAACACCTGGCCGACAGGAAGGCAGCAACAGTTGCCAAAACATAAAATAAAGGATAAATTTGATGAATTTCTCAGTATAATTTGTACACTGTTTCAAACTATGAGTATATTCAACAGTATACAAACAAGCTTAGCACTGGCACCTCACACAGCCTGTCACACAGTGGGATAAACAAGTTCAATCAAATGTTACACAGATTCAATAACTGCTGGCTACTGTATACATGATACTCGATGGTATTAACATGAGCTCAACAATGTAACTCAGTGACACTATCAAAATGTATCAACAACATCTAAGGCACTTTATCTATGATCAGTTCACAAATGAAACTACTACCAAAGCTCTAATAATAACATGTTAACAGTATACTATGTACAAGGGTGAAGGCCAACTACTCTGAAATATAATGCAAAAACAATAACTGCTACATGTACAAGCAACTTGAAGCAAGGTATCTTTGTCACTGGATCCTCAATGGAGATTCACAGAGAATTTAATTATAAACTCAGGAATTAATGTCTAAGTTCAAAATAACAGAGTAATAGCTGTGCACTATATTTCCACAATTATAAACTACTTTGACATCATACAACTGATGAATACTCTAATGACAAATCAGTTGAAAATGTCAGAAAAACAAGGAATGAAGTAGTCAAAATATTCACACTCTTGCATTAGAGAATCAAACTTCTGATGCTACATTCGAAGCAGAATGATTTTGACCAGGTTAGCAAAGAAACTGATTTGAACGCTTGAGAATCAGACAACACTAATACTAAAGAAGACTATCTGTACAACATATTAGTAAGAATAAGCATAAATAAACACTGGTGCAATACATCGCGGTTATCTCAGCATGCAGTCAATGGCAACTGGCTCAGTGACAAAAAGTATGCATTGTTTTAACAGCAATAAGATCTAAAAGAATGATAGCCTATCCATGCTAACTAGTCTATATAATATCTTCAACAATGACGTAATAATTTTATCTTCATAATTAAACATATTTTCAATTAACACAGATAAACGTAACTACACAACATATAATGGACAATAACAGAACTCAGCATAAATGCAACTAGCACAATGATAAGATAACAATCACATAAAAACTGCGTGAGATTGCTCTCAAAACAACACAGAAACGTCCTTAAAACACTAGAAAGCAACTGAAGCATTAAACTGCAATGATTCATTGTATATTTTTCCTGTCTATGCTGACACTATTAGTGATTAATAGTAACCTAGGCCCTATCTCACACCATTATTGAGATATGGCGACTTATTCACTAAAAATCGCAAATTTTCCCACCCCCTCTCATTTAGTGCTTTTGTTCAGGGTGACCTCTTTCGAATTTATGGAAAAGCTTTATGGTTCCTGAAACTAGAGTCTTCCGGGCAGCTGACGGTAAAATTTGGCAATCCTAGCTTGCGCCGTTTTTTTCTGATCCACCCATGTTACAGACGGATAGACGAACAGAACTGCGATGGCTAAGACACGCTATAGCAGTACCTGCTGTCGCGCATAAAAACTTAATGCATGATTCAACTGCTAGCAGGCATTCTGAGCTGACATAGACAATGACTGCAACTGGTGTCTTGACGTTAACTAAGCTGTAGCATAGTAGGCGTATTTTCTGTCACGCGCAGTTATCACGGCAAGCCAGATTATCAGCGCTCCAGAAATGAACGACAGAATGCAGGCAGCAATTTCAAAGCCCCATGAGTATGACAGATGATTCTCATTGGGATCTCCGCCAACCCAGACCTCCTTGCACTGCAGTCTGAACGCGTTGTCACCAAAGATCATTGCCGCTGACATCAGGAATATGCCTACAATGTGCCAAAAATGACAACAATCTGAAGGTCCAAAAATCTTATTATATTTTAAGCCTACAAAATCAGTAGCAATATAATGGTAAAGAGAAATCAAAGTGGGGTGAACACTGAACATCCCCAGAGCATGAGTAACCAGTGCGCCAATTTTCAGCTCAGAGGTCAAAGGTCATAATGTTACTGCTATAAAAGCCCACCCCAAAATTAATCCCGTTTCAGTTTCTTGTTCCACTATTAACGGTTTTAAAAACGTTAAACATAAACTTCAAACTTTAAACATCTGCAACTTTGTGGATATCTAGTAGAAGCAGACATTATCTATCTAATAACTGAAACTCATGGAATTCCAAAACCCAACAACCAGAATTTAATCCAAAAACCTAAAACCCCAAAGCCTGCCAGATTTGACTTTTCAAAAATGCAGGCAATGGCATTCAAGCTTCAACAATGATATATTCATATTTCACAGTTCAAACAATAAAAGTGACATCGTTCTGACTCGGTGTCACAAACTTCACTCCCAAGTTCCAACATTTGCCATCTATCACGAGAATGATGCGATCTATTAATAGACAATTAGCATGGGCCAGAGCAGCATACCAGCCAGAATCCATACGATGGGAGTGAGGTAGATGATGCATCTGTCACACCATCCAGCCTCATCATCACAGCAACGCATTGCCTCACACAGCACCCAGATCAACATAATGATGAGAAGGATAATGCCAATCACTTGTATGATGAGTCCGATGATTGCCACTGCACGGCATGATATCAACCATGCTGTAACAACACACACCGCCGTTTCAAACCTGATCAGGCACTGTTTGGTAAAAATGTGGGGCTGTCACATAAATTTTCCAACACAACTGTACCGTATAACAAGAAAGCCCAGCCGTTGCTAGGGAAAACGGGCTACAGCCTATACAGTTTCTGTTGCAGTATTGACTTTCAAGGTCATCCAAGGTCGATGATTTTCATTTCATCTGAAAGAACGTATGCCACTTCCTATTAGTGATTAATAGTAACCTTGACCCTGTCTCTCACTGTTTCCAAGATATGGCCAGTTTTCCATTTGAAAACGCACATTATTCCTTCCACCTCCATTCAGCGCCAAATTTGAAAATGTTCCCCTTGCTGATCACTGAAATTTTGCATGCCTAAGTTTAAGACACATGGCTAAATATTCGTGTAAATTTTTTTTCTCCGTGTAAATTTTTTTTCTCCTATGACCTACCATTTAGCCACAATACATCCATTACAGACAACGACAGACGATGACAGACAACACATCGTGCCATAGATGACCTACAGCATAGCTGTAGTGCATCAAAAACGTTACACAAGTTCAGTGTTACAATTATATGCATGCAATTCTGCTGCCACCATCGGATTTGAGATGATACAGCTTTCGGAATTAAAACCAGTTACCATTCACAGGCCAGAGAATGTATTGCTGCATCAAGTAAACCTTTAAGGGTCGATTGATTCACGTCCAGGTTAAGGATAACCTATAGGTTAAAGTCGGTAATTCCAAAACTTAACCTTTGTCGCATTGATTCATGACACATCAGTAGGTTAACTCTCTCGGTTATCTCAGACTTCTCACACAGTTAACCTCCCGATTTTGTGAGGTTAACCTGCAATTAGTGCAAGATCAAAGCTGACTTGTGTAAATAACAAAATCTGCAAACCTTTCACAGTCATAAATCGATAAACCAGAGGATAAAGAACTGTGAAAACGTTTTGTGTAGTGAATTCTATCATTATAGTAAGCAAAATTATCGTAATATGATTGCACTTTTTCTACGTGCACAATTTTCGCCATGTTGCTGTGAATGAAAATGTTGTCTGTGCCAGTGACCTTGACCTCGCGCGTGCCTCATGCGGAACAGTCAACTTTTACATAGGGGCAATGTGCAGTAAAGCTGACAATATTAAAATTTTTTGTAATAATCGTAATTGCGATTATGTATTGAAATTGTAATTTTCACAGTTGCTGCAATGTGTTGTATTGCATTTATTGCTTCCTGTCGGAATACACTGTACGTTAATTGCCATTTAAATATCCTCTACTACCCATAGACACGCCATTTAGTTCATAAGCCTATAGTGGGCCATGAATGAACAGCCACGTGACTACTGCTGCCAATCGAAATGCTTGATTCATGGCATGGTTATATGGACGAGGTTTAACTCACGGATTAGCAAACTCTGGTTAATTTTTCTGTGAATAAAATAGGTTAGCGTCGGGACTTAACCTCGCGACTAAGACAATCTAGGTTAGGTAACCTAGAAGTTAACTTTGACACGAATCAATCGACCCTAAATGTTGCAGCACGTTAAAAAGAGGCCCCACAGGCAGTGATGTGATGCCTCGAGGCAGCGCCTTGCCTCAAGGCAGATTTTTACTACCTTGCTGTTGGTCTTGGACTTTGGTGCCTTGGCCCTGGTCTCGAAGGTTAATGTCTTGGCATTGGCCTCGGTCTTGAAGGTTAGTGTCTTGGTCCGAGACCAAGACACTAACCTCCAACGCAAGATGCAACACAATACGCACTAGATAAATCATTGCAATATTGATATTTGATATGGGCAAATATTTTACTTAGGTCTACTTGAGTCTTGACATATGAATTTCTACACATTAGTCTAAATTAAAACTTTTCGCTGACACTGAATACAGTTGCCTTAGGCTGCTATTTTCTCGCCTCTTCACATGGGCGTTGGAACAGGGGGAGCAGAGGGAGCAGCTGCTCCCTCAACTTTTGGCACGGGAGAGCAGGCCATAGCTCTTGCTCCCCCAAAAGTTTGAGCCTTCTGCACTGCAATGTTAGACTGAGTCGAATCGACTTAGACATCTTAGAGTTTTGCCGCTCTGTGGGACGTTCAAGAACCAAAAAGCTTTCAGCTTCAGGGGGGCTTCGCCCCCCTGACCCCCCACCAGGGG
>Ga0209367_1002439_pt1 | contig 24560 bp, 11 predicted proteins | sample WorMetLIZISLAND2_FD_187412 | JGI IMG/M metagenome (GOLD analysis project Ga0209367, IMG submission 187412) | Marine gutless worms symbiont microbial communities from Max Planck institute for Marine Microbiology, Germany - Olavius geniculatus... ... | reverse complement strand
CTACTCTCTATACTATAGGGCTCACCAAAGAATTTCACAGCCCCCACAGGAAACCACCTGGCAAATGGCCCAACACAACAGCAGACCAGCCACATGAGCGCCCACCCCACCATGCCCCCGAGCCAAACGGAGCAAAAGAGAGCCATCGCAGGGTTTCCAAGCCTGACAGTGTAGTCCCGAACTACAGCGCGTTTGGTATCTACTGGAATCCCAGTCTGACCCATCATCCCCGCAATAGCCTCTCCAATGCTCCACCCAACTCCGAGACATGACAGAAACAGCAAGGCCACCCAGCACACATGACCAGTTGACAGATCAGGCGGGCACCAACCAAGCAATGTCCCATGGGTGTCTGTTAGATCTTGTTAAGCCCAGCTACTATAAGTCATGGCAGGAATAGCAAAAAGCGCAACTACCCCCGCTCACTTGACTACACTGCCAGTCAGGTCACATCGCCCTGACCAAGCAAGTACTTTGGGGCTCACCAAACGGTTTACGGTCCCCTCAGTTAATCACCTGGCAAGCGGCCCAACCTGTTCAGCAGACAAGCCGCATGAACAGTGCAGCCAAACGACCCCCGCCACATCCCAGAGCCAAAAGGGACAAAGGAGAGCCCAAGCAGGACTTCCAAGCCAGACAGGAAAACCGTAGTCCCGAACTGCAGTGCATTCGGTATCTACTGGAAATCCCTGCCTGACTCATCATCGCAAGAGATCCCCCATGCCCCGCCCAACCCAAGACATGACAGGGACAGTGAAGCTACCCAGCGCACACGACCAGACCACAGACCAGGCGGGCACCAACCAAGCAATCACCCTTGGGTATCTGTAAGATCCCAATGAACCCCATCAAGGCATGATCTCAAATCAGCACCCTTAGCTGGCTGAAAGATCAACCTTCCTTGAACTGCAACTGTTCCATGGTATAACCTCAAATCAGCACTTTAAGCTGTCTGAGGGGTCAACCTTCTTATGCTACTTCACAGAAGTAGCTACTGTGTACTGTTGGTTCACGGTGCCTTATTCTGTATTATTTGGCACGACCCTCCAGAGTCGCCTCACAAAGGGCTTCCTCCATCGGCCAGCCGGAGGACGTGCCCCTATACGCCTACCAACAGCGTGGGGCATTGTCTACTATAAGATTAATATTAAATAAAAACAGAAATTAATTTTAAATATAAAGAAATGTAACACATATCTAATTGAGGTAAGGCAAAATGTAACAAGTCACATAATGTGCCCAGTTACTAACCGAACTTGCACCACTGAGTTTCCACACACCAAAGCAAAATAGCGAGAATCCACCAATAGCATAAAATGAACCTCTTCCAAGAGCTCTCAGGGCCAAAGAACCACCAGTCTCTTGAGAACCTTTCATACTAGCAAGTCCCTAAAAGTACAATGACAACATTAGTATGATTAGTGTGCAGCCGAATCTGCTTAGTATAAGAAGTTATTCCTACAGTTCTCATTAAACATCTTCACAGCTTCTTTGTTAATGAGTGAGTGAGTAGGGTTTAATGTCCCACCTGACACAGTATAGGTCATTTAGAGGACAGCCTTTGCAGGCAAAATTGCACATACACATAATAACAAAACAAAAAGTTTAACCTTTACATAAAGTTTAACCTTTATGAAACACAAAACACAAAAAAACAACCTAAACCAAAACAGGTAAGAACTGCCGATTATAATTGTGCATATGTATCAATAATGTCAGTTCTAATAATCTTCCCTGTTATCCTCCAAACAGTCATCAATCTCATAATGCTGTCTATTGGAGGGCAGGGGGATTCTTTGCAAAGTTGCATTGAACAAAAAACAGCTCACAAAGTGTGTGTCAATGACAAGTATTCAGCCATCTTTGTCTGTTACATATGACACAAACAAACAGCGATTGCTAACTAAAAGAACCTAACTTTCACTGTGTAACAAAATACATCATTCACTGTACACTAAAATGCATAATGAGTAAATCACTTCCAACAGAATAGTGCAACCAAACTGGTTTAAAAATTGCAACCAATTAAATATATCAGCACAAAATAACACAAAATAATTAATATGAACTCTTAGCACCTTATCGAACATCTCAGAATCTCGTCTTTTAGCCAGCATCACAGTTGTAGCAAACCCTGACACTACAGACATACCAGCCACCAGAGAGAAAAATGCCACTTCTGCAAGGCACACAAAGCACGTTTTTCACTAGAAACTACACAATATGCCTGAAAACATAAAAATACCAACTATGGAGAAGCAGGTTACAATATTTCTAAAGGTATACTGCAAAAATTAAAACTGAAAATGGTAGCTGACAGTAACAGTTAACATACAGCGGTTGGCTCATGTTTAGTATGTTTTACCAAACTGGTGCCACTGCCTCACAGCAAAGGCCACACAGGGTGTAGGCGTTGCAGGTTTTTCAATTTTGTGTGGATGCAATGTATCACATCAAAGTACATGACAGATGCTTTTACACCTTTATCGAGATTGTGTGTCCATAGTCACCATGTTCGATAAATATCACAAAGGTTCAATCTGAAAGTATAGACTAAAATGCATTTTCACCAACTCTATGTAAAGATTAGATTGATAGAAATGTATGGGAACGTTGAAAAACTTCAGACAATCAAACCTTCAAATAAGATGCCTTCCTATATCCTAGATAGAAAGGATTTCCATTTTGTTAAGTGTCGACACTATTAGGTTTCAACTCTGTCATTTATGCAATGTTTAACCGATCAACTCATGTCATTGTCAACACATTTAGCCAATGACTCCACATATGATTTAGTTGAATATACACAGGTCACAATCAAAGTGTAGCTGGAAAACTTGTCACAGAGTCGATTCATCTCGTCAACTCCAAGGTTCCTACAGTCTGCCAACACTGGTTTCCAAGACCATCCAAGAACCAAAAAAGCAAAATTCCAGAGTTTTGCTAAACCAAAATGCTGTGTTTCCAATAAAAATGGACAATTTTGTGGGAGTTTACTTGACCAAAACAATCTAGCAGAAAGTTGGTGAACATGGCTAATATTACCGATAGGCAATGATGACAATGTTTCAACACATTGACGAACTTAGGACAAAGTTAGTACGTCACTTAATGAACTCATTAAACACAACAGACATCATAAGATAAAATTTCAGAACTCCATAATAGTTTTCCAGCACTTTCCAAGACCAATCACCATGGACGTTTTACAAAACTTTTCAAGTCTGGAAATCTAAAACCTTCCTGGACGACCCTGCAACTAGTTGCAGCATAACGCCGAGTTAAGGTTAGAGACAAGATTCGAAATTCTTGCTGCGTCGAGCTAACAGTGTGTGACAAGATGCCTTTCATCCAAATTGAACTAACTGAGCGATATTACAGTTTTAGTACGTAGCACAATTTCTGTCCAAAGTGAACCAAAACACAAATGTGTCTGACATGCCTCTATATCGTTTTATCCAATCCAATAGAGAATTCGTGTTTTTCTCGTTCTCAGACTCTGAAACTTGATTTGACATTTTGCCCGTATACAAATTTGTTTACACTTAATACATAGACTATTTAATTAACTACATTTTGTGTAAATATCAAGTAAGTAAAACTAAGCTCTTAGGTCAGCCTTATGAACTAGTAAGCAAAAACTGCAAAGTGCCAACTTACTAGCCACAAATAAACAATGAATGGGGTAAATTTTCGCTGATAATTTAATATAAGACCAAACTTTAGTCTAAGATGGAAGTCAAGATCCAATGACATCTTTCATATCATGCCTTTCCTGGTCATACACAGACACATCACAATAGGCCTACCACAGCTTCCAGAAGATTGAGGCATGATGTTCACGTCGTTCAGTACCAAGAAATCAAGATTTGTTAAGCGTACAAATTGTTGTTGCTAAGTGAGTGAGTGAGCAGGGTTTAACGTCTCACCCCACATAAGTCGACTCAAGTCGTGATGCTGCTGTCAAGTCGAGTCGGATGTGTTAAGTCGACCGCCGTCGACTTGGAGTCATTTTAGCCTAAGTCAGGTCACGTTTCTGTACCGCAGCAACTTGCAGGTCTAGGTACAACCTTTCCAGGCAATGCATATACAGATAATAATGAAACACAAAATTTAACCTTAACAACAATAAAACAATTTGGTACCAGACACATTTATTAAAACAACTGATCTGAAACTGATTAAAAAGTTGCCTCTTTTACCAAAATAAATAACTTCTTGGTCTGGACAACAAACTGAACAGGTTGCAGACATTTTCAGAAACATCAATGATTTTGCAATCAAAATTCAGATGCATCAGTTAGTGTGTTATTTAGGAAGTTTATTACTACGAAATTTCTCACAAAAGCTGGTCTCCAACACAGCATCATCAAATCAGAACACAATGACTCTATGGCACTACACATTTATGTTATTATGTATAAGTTTATGAGTTAACTGTCTACAACCACAGTTGCATTTGTTAGTAGCATGGTAACAAAACAATACACTGTGTCCAGAAAAAAGTAAACCCCTAAACATTGAACAATGAAACTCTCAAATCTGAATGAAACTAAATATAATTTTGTACACTCAATCTTCAACAAATTGGCTAGATCACAAAATTTCGTTCAAAAATTATTAATTCTTAGTAGTATTGTTAATTATTGTATATCGATAACAAAATATCTCTGTTACCAACACCGTGTTACATAAACAAAATGTGTACATCTGTGTAATCCAAAAAAACAACATCAGATTCTGGCAAAATTCTATATCGACAAGGCGTCATTTATTGGCAATCAAAGTGCCTAATTTTTTGTTAAATCTGCCAAAGCAAGCAATAGTTACCATGGCTTTTGTGACGTCACCCCTACACGTGAAGCATAAGGTATTAAGCAACAGTTTGTTCAATCCTGACAGTGTCTACAGCTTGCTGGGAAATTCCGCAATTAACTTTTTAGCACAATATCCTTTCTCGTGTCTCAACAATTAAATTAAAACAAGATTATCTGCAGAAAATACCATTTTGTTATTGCTTACGTTATTGTATACATTGACTGCGTCAACAAATGTCACTTCCGATCAAGCAACTGTACTAGCTTATGTAATGCCTTATTGGTAACAGAGACAAATCTATTATCGATATTCAACAATTAATAACTCTGCCAAGAATGAATATTTTTCAACGAACTTTGATCATCTTTTTACGAATTTATCTCTGGATTTTAGTGCACAAAATTTTATTTAAATGCATTCAGATTTAACAATTTTATTGTACAATGTCTGGGGGTTTACCTTTTTTCTGGACATGGTGTACTTGTTGTAACAGAAGCATAGAGCTTGTAAAAAGTTTAATGATACATTAATGCATCATCAGATGACAGTCAGAGCCAAGCAGTGGTCCGTTAACATACAATACAATATCTCACAGTTCTCACAGATTAGAAAAGTCACGGAACATCAACATGAAAAAGCAGAATGTGCTACTTCATGTTCTTTCATAACAATGGCAACAAAAATGCACAATCACATAACGAGCATTCACATGCTGCAAAAACATTGGCAATTCAGCAATACAAGCAGATGCACCTAATGCATAGTTTAAAGCTGCCATCTTAAACTAAACACATCAATAACAAACAATAATATTTAACAATTCTGGATCATCGATACATACAAATATTGCCTTGAGAGTATTAACAGTGCATACAAGTAATGTAGTAACACAGCGCTACTATGTATCTAACTACATAAAATCATCGCTAACTACAAAACTGCGAAAGGCACAGCACCGTAACCACAGTTTTACTGCCTCAGTATAAAATTCTCCCTACAGCACTAACAATCGATCAATTGTTACAAAATTAATCCAACAACATTTTGTTAATCAATTATTACACAGTGCAAAATTTCAAATGCCAACCAGCACAGCTTTCAATATGCAAACAACTTCACATTTTCAAAATTTTCAAACTTCTCCATCTAAACTTAATCTTATTCTAAATAAAAACAAGAAATCTGAACTAATGCTCATGAGGCACGCGAGAGCTTATGGCAGTTCCTGTTCACAGCTAATTTCATTGGCAGCATTCAATGATCCAACCCGACCCGAAAAACCCCCTATAGATGCAAAGATCTCACAAATATCTCTAGCAGAAAGCAAGTTATAGCCCATTTTGTCCCAAATTTCATTGCCATGGCAACCAGGGAGAGTCTGGGGTAAATTTGAATGACACTGTTAGATTGGCCATCCCCGAAAACCATACCCCAGAACCAAAATTATGACTATATCTTATACACAGCCAAAGTTATGACTGTTTAAAGAATTGTTTAATTTTCCCCATAGATGCTATTGTAATTTTTTGAATAAATATGTTAAATATTAATTTCACGGCATGAAATTTTGTTACAAAATACTAGAGACAATATGCTATCATATGGTGAAAACCCAAAGTTTCTATCTCACCTAGTCTTAGAACGGTACCGGGACGTGACACTAAGACGCCAAGACACTAGGACAGAATCACCATAGCTAATACGTACTATAGCCAGCTATGCTAGCTCTCACGCATAAAAATTATTACCTTTTACTAAAATCTGCTATAATAATCAGGTTCTTTTACACGTCATGATAATTCACAACCCAGCACATAGATAACAATCAGCATTCTGTTTAACTGGTCTATTTCCCAGTACATTTTGCCGGCAGAATGCCCTTCTTGTTTTCCAACTAACAGTGACAAGGCCGATCTCCAACGCAAAACAATAATACCATTGGAATGTTGACTGCAACACTGTCCTATAAATGTGACCAATACAGGCTGATCTAGTGATGTGAACATCAATGATTATAACAAAAACAAAAAAGCAACTATCAAAACAAGTCGCGAGCTGCAATGCAAAGCCACAGCTGACCTTCGGTCGGATTTACCGACATCGGTGCATAGGTGTCATCCATAAATGACGTCACACAATTTTAGAGAAAAAATTACCCCCCTCTCCCCTTTCGTCACGCTGCTCTGGACCCCCAATATGACGTCACAAACTTCTAACCCCCCTTGCAGTCTGTAGTGTAGCCTACAGATCTATATGAGTTTCAAACACAATGCAAATTTTTTTGTATGTTTTGACACATTTGGAACATAAGCATAGTATATCAAAGTTTGGATATGTAGAAATGATCTCCGTTGTGAAAACTGTCTAACCAACTTATGTGTAAAATCACGTGAAATGGCCTTGCTGCAGATGTGACGTGCATGACGTCATGCAGTCTTTGACCCCCTCCCCCTACGTCACAAATCATCACAATATCGTGAACCCCCTCCCCTTCGGCACGTGACGTCATTTATGGACGACTCCATAGCAACAACTGCCACTGATAGTGACAAACAGAAGACTGCAGGCACAGGTACACAGTCACAAACATGATGCATGACAATAAGGGTCAGTATATAACTTGCAGCTTGTGAGCCAAATCACAACAATGGCAACCAATCCACAGAAGTGGCAAGAAACACAAGCAGTACAGTTAACAAATGGCAGATTTAAATTAGACATCTAACCTCGCATATATAATATGTTGACTTGAGCTTCATAAATATACGAAATTAATCTGCAATTTCAAATGAAATGCGGCATTACGTTACGTTTGGCAAAAAATTCTAATTTACCAGTTCCCCTGGTGACGTCATGAGCCTAGCCTAAAGACATTAGTCTATGCTAGGCCATTAATATTCATGATGTTTATTGGCTAGCGTGATGACGTCACCGGAAGCGTCTACATGCCAATATGGTGGCAAATTTTTGTACACGATTTTCGTAGATCGTCGGATTCAAAGATAAATTTCTACGTGTTGATAAAATGCTGGGTGCTGATATTACTGTCAAAATTATCAGAACATTATGCAATTTTAGAAAAATTGATAAAATGTATATGTTGATTTTGGTGTCTAGAAACCTTGCACTGATATCTTCATAGGAATGTAGCTAATGGATGGAACAGTCACTGTTGCTGTGTATCACTGCATCGAGTGTGATGAATATCAGACAGCAACTGGTTCATGAGTTCTACAAAACCAAAAACAAAATCAAAACAACATCAGTTTCACCGTGATGTCACTTAATGATAACAAATGACTTTAGCCACATGTCACAGGAAGTCCATAACAGAGTATGTCCATGTGCTTGAACAGATTTTGGGGAAATTTTGTGGTGGAGTTGGGCATGACCCAAAAAGGAAATGATTAGATTTCGAGTGGAGTAGGAATGGGTTAGCTGTTTCCATGGGAAAACTTGCACAACCTCTGAAATGGCACAATCTAAGATAAACGTTGCTATTGTTCCCAAGCTGCATACATGCAAGTAAGTAAGTAAGTAAGTAAATAAATTTATATAACACACAAAAGCGTTAACAAGAAACTGGCCGAATATGAGGCGTTGGAGTGAAGTGGTGCACTAGAGACGGCAAAAGGTTGAAAAAACGTTTTCAGTTGGCGACAGAAGGAAGCTATTAAACTATTGTGAATGTCAAAAAGGGAAGGGAATTCCAAATACAGGGTTCCCACTGTGGTCACAAAATAAAATTCAAGGACTTTCAAAAACTGCCAACATCAATTTTCAAGAACTAAATGTTGACATCTGGATTCATCAGTTAATGAATTGTGGCTGTGACAACTTCAGACTGAGACATGCACGTAGCGAGCAAAAAATTTTTTTAAGTAAATGTGAAATTAGACCATAGTACAAATATGGCTAATTCTGATAATTTTGATAATCGTTTTCAGTTTTCTCTGATTTTTCCCTTTCAAGAACGTAGAAACTAAAATTCAAAGACCGTCAAGGACCAACCCTTTTTTCAAGAACTTTCAAGGCCTTGAATTTGGAGAGAAAAAAATTCCAGGACATTCAAAAATGCACGGAACCCTGCAAATAGTAAAGGCAGCTACAGACAAACTTCTAAAACCAAAACATGTAAACAGGCTTTAAATTTGTACCAAAATCAATGACTTTTAATGGCCATTAAGCCATTTCCTTGTGACAGTAGAGCTTTCTTGTTCAAATTCACTACATAGTACTTCATATATCTTCTCCCTTCACATCTTAATTTATGGTAACCACTTCTGACAGCGTTTTACATATCTCAACATTCGGTTTGCTACTTGGCCATAAAATTTTTCCACATACTAGAACTTCTACTGTTCTTGTATCTATTCTAGTCAACAAATAACATTTAATCTATTTCTATTAACTCAACTGTTTCTGATAATGAAAAATCTAAAACAGTGGAACAGCCCCCAGTTAATCAGAGAAAAAGCAACACTAATTTGCAAACAAATAAATAGCTGCCAAAGACTGTTCAAATGTTGAGAATGTGACACATTAGTGACTGACTGTGAAATCGCACCTTCCAAATTATCTTGCTTACTTACTTGCATGCAAAAGCAGTGTACGCAACACGATATGTCACAGAGTTGGTACCTTTCCATTTGGAAATCTCCAAATCATTGTTGGAATAAGCCACTGGATATCGATCAAACGTCAGCGGAGTGGTACAGGCCGGCTCATCTGAAGGATCATGATATTCTCTCAGGTATGGATGAAGCAGTGTCTGCTCGGCCGTTAGACGCATACTGGGGTCCAATTCAATTAATTTCCCTATGAGATCAATAGCTAAAATACAATCAATCAGCAAGACTTAATCCAAGCATAAATCAATCAACCAATTAATCCATCATCAGACAGAACAAGAAATTTGAGCTAATGCTCACAAGACGCACGAAAGCCTATAACAGTTCCTGTTTGCAAACTGCTTTAGTCTATCTCCAGCCATTTCATTGCAATTCACGCTGGAAGTGTGCGGCGCAGATGAAAATTACAAGAAACAAGATAATGTTCATATGAACACGGAGTCTGTCCAATGCATTTCGAAAGTTTACAGTATATGTCCGTATAAATATAATCAGTGAGCTGTTAAGACCAGTAGAAAAAAATCAAACAGTTTAATTTCAAATTGTACAGCAGCAATGATCCTTTCATCCTTCTGTATTATTTTAACTAAACAAGTAATTTGAGCAAAGCTCACGAGACGCGCGAAAGCCTCAGATTCAGTGAGTTTCTCGCTGACATTGTGCGCTTTATAAATTAAATTTACTTACTTACTAAAGCCTATAGCAGTTCCTGTTCACAGGTAATGGTAGTCAATCTCCATCCATTTCGTTGTAATTCACTCTTTTGCAGCAAAAATTGCCAAAAAATCACGTTAAATCAATATTTTTAGGGTTCAAGGTCATTCAAGGTCATCGATGTTCACGAATCCAAAAAGCCTGTCACAAGTGCTTGTAATGATAAGCAGGATGTCTGTGCCTATCTGCAACCGTGTTCATGCTACACGTGATAACTGCGGTAAAATAACCACTTTTTACGGGGGTAGCTGTCTTTGACGCCCGCCTGCGCCGGCCTCCTTGAACCTAGGGGTCGGGACTTGAAGTGCTAAAATCTACGTCGAATGCTGAAAATTCTATACGCAGGTTGTTATTGGTCTATCTCCAGCCATTTCGTCGCAATTCAGTGTTGAAATGTGCGCTGCATCCAAAAATTGCGAAAAATTCACTAAAAACCTCTTTTTGAGGGGTTCAAGGTCGTTCAAGGTCATCGATGTTGATAAATCCAAAAAGCCTGTCACCAGTGCTTGTTATGATAAGCAGCATGTATGTACCTATCTGCAACCGTTTTCACATTATTCGAGCCAATAACGGCAAAATGACGTCTTTTTAAGGGGGGTACCCCTCTTTGATGCTCTCGTTCGAGAGGAACTCCTGCACCCAGTGGCACGAAACTTTGTCACGACAAACTAGAGACCTAGGGGCAGTCCACAGTGAAGATTTCGTGATCCTAGCTTGCACCGTTTTGATACAGATCACGAGTGTGACAGACGGACGGACAGACAGACGGACGGACGCCCAGACGATGGCAAAGACGCGCGAAGCATTCTGCTTTCGCGCGTAACAATCAACACTGTCAGTTAAGAGACCATTTGATTCATCACCAGTGCTTTACTATAAAAGGTCCATCGTCACCACGCGTCTATCTGGCACAGATACGAAGATATGGCGCCTCAAAGATAATGGGGTCACGAGTTTGACCTTTCGGGGTCACGTGACGTCATAGGTCACGTGACCATTCGACTCCCGGGGGGCTGACTTCATACGGGTGGTCCAATAGAACCAGAATGAATCTCAAGGTCATACTCAAAGGTCAAGATCATAATTTTTTTGTGCTGCAGCTACCCGTAAATGCATGAACATGTACCTTGACAACATGTAGAAGCCTAATCAATATCAGTCATAAGTCAAAGGTCAGAATGACATGGGCTTTTGTGCGTTATTCTGCGCATAATACTGTGGCTACCTGCGAGCAATACTTTGCATTGAGGAAGACTTGATAATCATGCTGCTGCTTTTATACAGAGTGTGCCAAAAATGACCCAACTTGTTTTGTCAGAACTTCGTCAAATCTCTACCAAATTTGATAATTTTTGGCATACAGATAGCCAAGACGATAGAATTATGTACGGCACACTCACTGTCCACCTCACATAATTTATGTTAATGCACTACCGTGTAAAATGCAGTTGCTCCAAATTGTTACATTACACGGTGATTAACAGTATCAGATTGCTTACTTGTGCATTATCAATTCCACAAAGGACACCATGGGATTTAATAATTTTGTGGTATTAAAGATTTTACGCTAAAAACAGCAGACAACAAAATAACTAATTAATGAGCTTAAAACACATTTTATTCATCAATGAGTGCTGTACATTTTGATCAGTTGATCACTAATGCTACTGTCAGCCGTGGCATCATTTCAGTAAATTGTTGGGGTCTCAGTGATCCTTGGGGGTCTAAGTCTGCATAACGTATTGTTTTTGCAGCAGTAACACTGTTTCAAAAGTACAATTTACAGGGAAAAAACTGAAATCGTAAATCTTTCGGGGGTCCGTAGACCCTTCCAGTCCCCCCCCAGATGATGCCCCTGCATCACGTCTAAGCATTCTGATAATTTGGAAGAAAGTTGTTACAAAAACTTAGAATTCGGCTGAATGAATCAGATTTTGGCTTATTGTGTGCTTGATAAGTCATTAAAACTTTTACAGAGACAACAACTGAGTATTATGCAACAATTCGGAGCATCTGCATTTTACACCTTAGTGCATTGACATAAACATGGTAAGATGGACACTGAGTGTGCCTTACATATTTCTATCATCTTGGCTATCTGTATGCCAAAAATTATCAAATTTGATGGCGACTTAATGAAATTCTGACAAAAACAAGTTGGGTCATTTTTTGGCACACCCTGTAGATATGGCTCAGACAGAAGCATATCAGCCAAGTGAAAAACTGTGACATTATGCTAAACCTTCTTGTAACCAGTAGTTAATGAACAAGTGTTAAATTAGTTATCAAGACATGGCATATCTCTTAAATCTTCATTGCCTTCTCTTCGTAACAATTTGTTAGTAAGAGGTAGCAGACAGTATACTGCTGGAAATAAACAGGACCATCTTTGAGAATATGCAGCATAAGAAAATGAATACTTAATGCAGTAGTCACCAATAGGGCTGAGATCAGGAAATATTGATTTTAACTGCTGCTTCTTCCAGACGCCCAGAGTTAGCACAAAATGCATGCCCTGGCAACACAGCAAACCAAAGAAATAGTTACAGCCGCACTGACTGCAAATGGTAATGGCACTTTTTATGGACCAGCATGATTCTCATTAAGGAAATAAAAAAACAAAAACTGTCATTAATGAAGGGCGTAAGGTGCTACTGATTTAAAATTTGTTAATTATCGTAAATTAATTGAAAATGATAGTGATTAACTTTGATGAATATGTGTAGTCGAGAGATTGCAAAAACTGCAGAATTCAACTAGTGATTGGTGTTATATTTTGCAATCTAAAACAAAATCGATAAAATGATGATGATACAGTAACCTACATAAACTGCATAGTCATTCAAAGCTCACAAAGTGCAGATTGTTAAACTAACTCTATACAAGTAAATATCTTGACGACATGGAACAATGCAAAATGAAATTAGACTACAAACATTGATCATCAGTAATTTTCAACTGTTAAGAAGTCCAAAATTTTAACCAAATATTAACGGACTAACAAAAATAATTGAAATGACTAATTTTTTATCAATTAATCAAGTAATTAATAATTGATTCCCGAGGTCTTGGAAAGAAGTAATGAACACGTGTACCAGAATGTTACACAGGTGGTGTGAAAAAGTACCTGGCAGTTTGTTATTCGCTCCAGCAGTTCCTCTGATGGAGTTCCTGTAATCCGCATGATGACTCTCAGCTGATCAATATCTTATGACTCTCATCAAGTGATTCAACAACAGAACAAAAACAGTGTCAGAAATAGAAGTTGGATAAAAACCAGCATCATTCGACAGTCACAACTCCACCACCAGAGTTAAATAAAATACAATAAAATATACAAAAATATGTTTTATGCATAAACCAGGCTGTTGGAAAAATGTCATCTCAGTGTATTATGCCATGCTGCACTCTAAATCCAAAGTTCCCCTAACAACGAAGCAATGAAAACACATATACACTTTATGTGCTTTCTTTCTCTGTCTGACCGGCGACCTCGACACATAAATAAACTCCACAAAAGTTAGTTTCCAACGGATAGGGTCAAAGAGGTTTTGCGTCGGTTGCTTTATCATTTGTGGGCAAACAAAAATATATACAAAAATACACAAAAATTTGTTCTACACATAAATCAGGCTGTCGGTCAAATTGCACTTGCTACCAAGAACTTGGAGGTCATCTCATTAGTAAAGTACTGTTTATAACGCTATCAAACTGAACAAAATGCCAGCAAAAAGATACGATCGTCACCACGAAATAAAACTTTGCGAGTCAGCATCTCCGCCATTATGCAACCAACTGACCACATATCCACTGGAATAACCACAAAATTATGCTTCAATATAAGAAACAGTGCAACCACCAAATGCTCAACTTACTGATTTACAATAATATTCAACAATATTCACAGGATGTCGAGTAATCAAAAGTCTATGCACAGATTGCATAATGCTCAAAAAATGTAAGCATGCAAAAGATTTGAAAAAGTTACATGCCAGTACAAACCAACAGTGTCAAATCTCTGAAAGAAAAAAGCAACCATAGTAATGCCAACCTTTAGCTCGCATTCCTCACTGACTGCAATGTAAAAACGTAAAAGCACGAAGTAATGTATTGCTTTACACAACTAATCAGTCTTCCGTAGCCAGATATAATGTCCAAGCTAGTGCATAATGCTTGCAGTGTAATGTAGATGATCATCACAAGCCATCACTGACCAGCCTGAGTGTAGCACTCGTAGTTGAGTATGACTTCTGGTGCACGGTACCATCGCGTAATCACGTACCCAGTCATCATAGGATCCACTGCACGTGCCAGGCCAAAGTCCAACAACTGACAACATTCAACAGTTTACAGTCACATATTTACACACACATTCATAAAGCTCCATAGCTTCAAAAATGCTTATGGTCACAGATTATAGAGAACACCTTCAAACGCTCTTGCCTATCTGGGAAATTAATCTCAAAGAATTCACGCCAACAATCCTAAAAAAGTTTCCTCAGCCTACGTGGAGATTGAACCCAGGCCCAGCTGAAAACCATTCAGGCTTAGCATGCATTGCACAAATAAGCCACAGAGGCAGCAGGCCTGTCTTAAAAAGTAAGCAACAAAGTTCTTCTAAAACTTTCTTTAACCAGCTCACTTGACAGCAAATTTGCAAAAAAGTGCAACTGCAAATATCTCACCACAGTTCTTAAAAATTTTTTTCTAAAATATTAGTAATAAAAAAATGCAGCAATAAAAAACATCAACGGAGATCAATGCATGCAAAAGATTTGAAAAAGTTACATGCCAGTACAAACCAACAGTGTCAAATCTCTGAAAGAAAAAAGCAACCATAGTAATGCCAACCTTTAGCTCGCATTCCTCACTGACTGCAATGTTTTGTGGCTTCAGGTCCTGAAACACGAATCATTACAGACCAGGCTTACATCAGACCAACTTACTCACACTGTCTAGTACACAGCATTGACTAAATAGTAGGGGTCCACATGTATTTCCATAAAACGTGCTTGTCAAAATTGATCTTACTTAATATTGTAACTAAAATTTGGTTTAAATCTCATGCTTATCTCTCCTGAATAAAATGTTGCTATGCAAATTCTCTATCCATAGCAAGCGTTGCTATGTGAAAGTACACAGCTATATTTCTTGTACTTAATAACATATGAACAGTTTATTATAGCCATGACATCTAATACATTTAAACATCTATTTTGTATGTTATGGGCACATTAAGCTTGTTGTGAAAAGCTTTTGGTTGACATAGCAACAGAAAGTCACCAAGAGTCGTGAAAATTTGTACCCCATCATTTTTCAAAATGATTTCACTAAAGCTAACTGAAAATGTAGAAAAACCAATTTTGACAAACATGTCGACCCACATTAAAACCTACTTTTGCTGGTTTGAAGTTGCTTACGTGTGACAGAAAGTGTGTACAACTTGTACGAGGGTCATCCCAAAAGTTTCCGGCCTTGACATATTAGACAACATCATTTTCCACAATCCATACATCAGTGAAACGTACATCCCTTAGAAACTCTAATGAGCCGGTTGCAGATATGACATCACTGTAATTTATGACGTCACAGAGCATAACATAGAACCGATTTCCAGCGTCATCGAAAGAGGCTCGAGTCATTCATCATCAAGGACAGCGAACACCATCATTATCAATTTTCAAATTTCAAAACAGACAATAGTCACTGGGGTATGGTCGTAGCTGTATCCAGAGTGGTCTTGATGTAGAAAGTCATAGTCATGAACAGCCAGCTGGGTAACTATAGAGTGAATTGGACTGTGGGGCTGAAATTTGAGGAAATTGAGCAGGGCTTGCTCCCAAGCCCCTCCCAGCCCCCCTGCTCATCAGGGGCCCATGTAACTAGTCACAAATTCTAACTGGCCTTTCATTTAACACAACTAATATAATTAACAGTTAAATTTTTAATAAAATTTTTCTGATACCATCAGATATTGGCATTGCGTTGTGTTTTGGCTAATGTGCTTTGATTCATGGCTACCACAGATTAGGCAATAATATATTCACAGACCCAAATCAGAAACTCATAAACGTAGATGTCAGGGCTTTCGTAAAATCAGATGCCAAGGAGCCCAAGTTTGATAAATCCAGGTACAGACTGAAAAAAGTTTCATGCAACAATCAGCTCGATTCAAATGCTGTTTGTGTTTATGCTCCAAATCGTTTCAACTTAATGCTCTATGACGTCATAAATTATAATCTGCTCACACGAATATGCAACGTAGGTACCTTTTACTAATATATAAGCAATAAAAAATTTGTGTCCAATATATTGAGGCTCAAAACTTTTTGAATGCCCTCGTATTTGCATGAAGTTGCAATTGACTCAAAGGCTCTTATTTGCGGCTACACTTTGGTAAACCTAGCTACAGACTGGAAAATTGTCATGCAACAGTGAGCCTGATTCTATGCTGTTTGCGTTAGCGCTCCAAATCGTTTCGGTTTAGAGCTATATGACGTCATAATTTACAATGATGTCATATCCACAGCCAACTCATTAGAGTTCATAAAGGATGTACATTTCACTGATGTACAGATTGTAGAAAATATTATTGTCTAATATGTCGAGGCCAGAAACTTTTGGGATGACCCTCGTAAAAGTCTAATCCAACAATTCAGGAACATTTTAGAAGACCTGTTCTAAACCAGAGTAACTCCGTATACAGTCAACTGAAAGTAGTGATGACAGTGGTAAAATCAATCGATTGTAGTTATAATGTAATGCACAATAACATTACTTATGGTGCTGTACAGTGATTAATTAACAACTGCATTATTGGCCAACATCGTAAATAGTCAGATTACAATCCAGTATGTACAAACACTCAACTGAAGTGTTATTTGTAATCAAAAATGCTTCCTGACAAAGCACACTGTATATATTCTGCCTCTAATCAACTGCTGCATACGGTAAATATCAATAACTAACTGGATAAGTTCAAAAGTGATGATCAACAGTACTAAGTTAAATGCAAACTTACAATGAAAAAATCCGGACAATATTACCATTTCAGCCACTGAAGAGTGAAGAACTTACCCGGTGAATAATGCCAGCAGAATGTACATACTGCAAACAAACAATTATAACAATGTTAATTATATTAACTGGTTTTTTCATCTTTCTTTTCTTTTCCTTTCTTTAAGTTGTTTTCAAATTCTACAAATTTTTTGATTACTACTTTTTAATGTGTATTTTCATGTATTTCTGTACGTGTACTGCGTCCTTTCCAGAAAACCCCCACAATTATCTGCATAAACTGCATGGCCCAGAAAATTTTGTGCAGACAAAAGTACGTACAAAAGAATCAGCTTAACACATAAACTTGCAAATAAAAACACTGAAAAAGTGTATTCACCTCATTAAAACAACAGGTGCAAGTTAAATCACCGGCTAAGAACCACACCATACAGAAAATTCAAATAGTCTGCCCATCGGCTGATCCAAATTATTCTGCCGATCACGATAACTTTGGACTAATTTTAAAGGTTCTGAAGACATGGCAACGAAAAGCATTAAGAAATTGCCGTTTTCTACCACCCAACTGTTGGCAAATACCTCTTTTAGCATATTTGGTGACCCCTGTGTCCCGACTGTAGTTATAATAATATTTATTATTACTACTCTGTGTTTTGATACTGTTGGCTAGGTGACAGCCTGGACAACCAGCTAGTAAAAGGTTTTGCTCATACAATTCCCCATAAAGTTCACTTCCGTTGCTGCTAGGCTCCCTGGTCTACAAAACATAAAATCCATCTCCATATTTTTTGACTCAGTGACAAAGAACACTTAAGAAGTTCTAACTTATACTGTTTATGCTTGCAAAAACTGATTTTAGGAAACAAATTATCTTTATAATGGTTGAAAAACAAGCACACACTGCTTTAAACTTGTGCAAACAATGGATTCTGTAGTAAGAAATACCTTTAATGCACGAACCATCTGGTAGACAAAGGACTGGACATGCTGATCAGTAAGCTGCTGAGTCCTGATGATCCGAGACAAGTCTGCCGGCATCCACTCGGTCACCATGTAGCTGCATAATACCATGTAAAACTTGCCATAGACTTTAGTGTACTTACAGCATAAGTGATAAGCTGGAAATGTATAAAGAATTTGACATGCAGCAGTATGTTTTTAAATTGTACGTGTGTGATGTGCTGCCTTCCGGAGTAATAAACGATGATGATATCTAGCTGACTATTCATCAGTTTATATGCAGATTCAATGCTAATGGTAGCAACACGTTAGATCATTGGCACACAACCTCAATCAGCACAGTACAGACCAATAAAAATAAAAATGTTACCAATATCACTGACAGAAACAGCAGACAACCTCTAGTCCGCAGGCAACAGCCAGCCTACATTTCCACCCGCGATGTTCAAGAAAAATACGCTAAAATGATATATATGAAATTATATGCCTTGCATATCCTTTACTGTCTGCTTTGCTTTAAGTGCACAATGCATGAACCTCCAATTTCTGGTGGGACCGTGGGAACACACAATTAAGTTACGCTTAATGATGTGTTCCCACCATTAAGCTCAGAAAAATACATATGTATATGTCTTTATATGTATGAGGCTGGATACAGCCTGCAGACCAGAGGTTGTGCAATTCTGCGTTAGATGGTCTACACTGTAGATCACAGCGTTGCCAGCTAATAGCAGATTACTTACTTACTTACATTAGCTTTGTCTACTTGACTGCAAACATCAGTGTCCAAGATAAAATAATATCAGCAAAGATCAAGAGCAACATTATTTGTCTACGTGGTGCTTGAGACCAAAAGACCCAAGAACTTGCTTGGTCTTGAGGACTACATTATCACTGAATAATGTTGGCCAATTTCATAGTCAAGCATTTTCTTTCATAGCACCATAGAAGTTACTAACTGTAAACAGTGCATGATAATGATGCGGAGTTGCCGACAATACAATTTAAACTACTTACAGCTCATCAAAATGTTCCATAGATGTTGCAGGAGTAAATGAATCCAACAGCCTGATAATCTATGACAGTTTTCAACCAAAAACAACCTTCACTCAACAGTCTAATCCAACTAGATGTGGAAGCTAATTACTACTGTCTGAAGAACTGAAAATCATCCTATGCAAATTTATCTCCAAAAACAAATAGTGTGTAAAATACAGAAGTTACCAGTCTGAGTCAGTCTGAGGCACTGGGTAAGCAAAGAGACTAGAGACGAGTTAACATTGTTGTAACTAGCGCCCGTCTCGTATTGGACGCCACTACAACTCTAGAGTGCCTTTGACTCGCCTCTGCACCGGAACGCATTTCTACATGCCAGCTCCATCTGATCTTCACCCGGCTCGTTAGAGACGTCCAGATGTGCCCTAGCTAAACCCAGTAGAGTCCCTGTCCCTCAGAGCACCCAAAATTGAGGCCTGTATGTGTATTGGATCCAGGGACTAGCTGATTAAGACTCAAACACGGTTGCAAACACCGATAACTTGTATTATGTGCTTTCAACCCGATACAATAACATACATCTTTCTACATCAACGCCACATGCACAAGAAAGAGGCTGTAAACCGGCGGCAACCGGTTATATAGTCCGTATACAGCTGGCGGCTACCCACTAATAGCCGGACCCTGCCGTATATAACCGGCGGCCACTAGCCAATAGCCGGCCGCAGCTATCCCAATAGCCGGACCCTGCCAGTCTCTACAGTGTTTTACCGCGTAAATGGTGTGACTAATAAAGCAGTACCCACAATGTATTAAGCAATACCTACAATAATATCACAGTTTTAATTTGACAAGAGCATTAATGTCACTTTGACTAAATATCATGATAAAGATATCTTACAAGTGAGTACACATGAACTGGCTTGTTCAACTCATCCAAAGTCATGATGTTTACACGTGTAATAAAAAAATAGAAGTCAACATCAGTCCCACAATGTCAATTTTCAATTTTACATCGTAAATTAATAAAAAATAGCACAAAATATAAATTACATTTTCATGCTGTAACTGAGAGAGCAGGTCCAGTTCACGGAATGTACGCCGGGCATGTATTGGACTCTGGAAAGGTCTGTTAAACTTCTTAATGGCAACTCTTTTTCCTGATCGTCCATCCACAACTGAACTGCAAGCAAAGTTCAAACCAGTGACATCAAGTCTGGCAACTTTTTCCAGTTGGTCCAGTCCTTATTTACAGGAGTTGAGACTCAAACTGTTAAGACTTGGACATCGACCATCAGCATTTTGACTCACCTATTAGTTAATCAACATTTAATAGCAGTTCAATCATAAAACAATTTACAAATAATGCATTATTCAAAATAGACAAACAGCCAGCAGCCACAGTAAACTAGTGCAATTCAGACAATTAAAGTTTTCTATGTTTTTCTGCTGCTAATGTAAAGACAGACCATTAACAGCTTGAAAACTAACTGAACATATGCGGCATGAAACCTACCCAGATCAAAACAAACATAACACAGCTGGGTGGCAGTACTTAACAAATTAACTACATGCTTAAAATTAAAAAAAATACTTCCCAATGCTCTCTTAGTGATGTGACTTAAGTCAAAAATTAAACAGTTACAATCTTTTTAATTGCAGAATTTTATAAATAATTAATCACACGATTTACCATTAATTTTCAAAGCTCTATATAATACTATCAACAATATAACCAAACTTATTCAGTAACAATTTTATATAAAGTTACAAAATGGCTCTGTCCCAGTCAGTACACTGAGTGAGTGAGTGAGTGAGTAGGGTTTAACATCCCACCCGAAACAGTAAAGGTTATTTTGGGTATGACCTTTCCAGGCAGTGCACAGTGCACATGTAAAAACACATAAACACATGATAAAGCGCAGAATTTAACCTTAACAGAAAAAAAACAAGAAAAGGAACGCACGAAACACAAGATATCAATCCTAACCTAAAATTGTAAGAGCTGAATATTATAGTGTGCATATGTAACAGCCATGGAATTTCTAATAATCTTCTCTGTTATCCCAAAGACGGTCATTAATTTCAGAATGCTGTCTACTGGAGAATAGGGCACCCAGTCAGTACAGGTTTGGCCTTAATTTTATTCTTCAATACACGTGCTGTACAAAATAGCCCACAAAATTACCAGACTTGTCCAAAGCGTCCTGCTCCTATCAAATGTAGGTCGCTGTAGTAGTCTGGTATGCTCCAAGCAGTTGCATTTTTCTCAATGACTTGGAAACGAACATCAGTCACATCAGTAGATACTATCGTGTCTGGAGACTCTACCGGTACTCCCCCGCAGAAAGGAATGCAGCACTATTCAAAACAATCATCATCAGCACACAATCATGTTACACAGTACTGCATTAGAACACTGTAGCTTCGTTGCATAACAGTAGGGCATCAGACATACAATCGACTGTTTCTGGGTTCAACTTTGACTCCCAGTCTGAGTCAGGTTAATACAAAGTAAAACCCTCGGCAAATTGTTTGCACCAATGTCCCTCTGTCATCAACCAGTACCAGTATGATTTGGTACAGGATAATGAGTGGCAATACTGGCTGGAAAGAAACTACAGCTGTCAAATTAATGTGTTAACACATTAATAAATTAATGCACATTAAAACAAGAAATGTGAGCTAATGCTCATGGGACGTGCAAGAGCCTATAGCTGTTCCTGTTCGCAGGTAATCTTGGTCTATCTCAATGCATTTCGTCCCAATTCACTCTTGCAGCCAAAAATCGCCAAAAATCATTAAAACCCCTATTTTTAGGGCTCAGGGTCAATCAAAGTCATCAAGTTGACAATCCTAAGAAGCTCGTCACCAGTGCTTGTTATGTTAAGCAGCATGTCTGTGCCTGTCTGCAACCATTTTCACACTAGACAAGCCAACATCAAACAAATAACCACTTTTTAGAAAGGTACCCCTCTTTGACACCCGTGTGTGCAGGCCTCCTTGAACCTAAAGGGTCCAGACTTGGATTGCTAAAATCTACATTCAATGCTAAAAATTTCATATGCAGGTTGTCTTGGTCTATCTCCAGCCATTTCAGCGCAACTCACTCTTGAAATGCGTGTCGCTGAATATTTTTCTTGTTGTTAACCTTGCAGCATATTTGCACTGTACACTATAACGTATTAGTCTTATTGTTAAGAGATCATGTGTCCATTGATTGTTTAATTTTAATTCTTAATTGTTGGCAACAGCCTTGTAGGGTGCTTACGTTTAAATACAATAAGTACTCTTGTCTACAGTTGAAATAAAAGTGCTAAATATTATCTAATATGGTGAAAATAAACAATCTTTGCCTGCTGCTTTATAATCAGCTTATGGGAGCTTTGCCTCTTTATCCCTACAGGTTTTCTGCCTATTGACTCCTCCGTTGGGGACATCGGCCCAAGGACCCAGACACCCTGAAATTTTCACTTTGCCTACGCCACTAGACTCATGTATCATTGCGTGGGGTTCCGTAAGTAATCGCCATCCTTTCGTAGGGTTCCGTGGCAGCAAACAGGTTCAAAAACACTGGCATATACACATTATGGCACATCTCTCATCTCATTAGGCGTTCGATTGCGGGGATCAGCATTTTAGTATTCTGCAGTTTACCCACTGGTCTGCACTGGCGATCCGCAAGTTCTCGTCCGTAGTTTACATGTTGGCCGGTCCGCAGGTCCGCAGTTTACCACAGCCCCACTGGCATACAATAGCAGCTTGATAGCAGTGTTGAATATTAATGAAGCAGTTGTACTTCGTTACTCTACTTAAGTAGAAGTTTTTACTTTCTACTTCTACTTAAGTAGTTTTTTTGTCAGGCTACTTTCTACTTCTACTCAAGTAAATTTTTGAGCTACTTTCTACTTATCATTACAAAAAGTAGATTTTTTCTCACAATGTAGTTATCTCATCAACTACTGCAATACAACTGAAAACACGTTGAGCCATTTAAAAATATTTCATTTTAACTGACAGTAGTAGTAACCAAGCTCCTTAAGATGTTGTTGTATCATGACGTCTTGCGCTTCTGTTATGTCTTAACATTTAAGACTGCAACATTCATTCTGACTGTTTCTTTTAAGCTGAGCATTAAGCGTCATCATATAAATTTTGCACAGAAACACTGAAACTATAGACTAAAGTTTGATCTCATTTTCCTACCGGGAATGAGTAGAGGTAAAATGACAAGTAAATGGCCAGTATCAGTAGCCAGACTTATGACTTTAAACGTAGGCTACCGTAACCTAACCATAACGCTGACCATAACCACAAAATTAACTCAAGTTTTCTGACATTTCAGCCTTTGAGAACTGCATTGTGCATGTATACAGTGGGGCGTAAATTCTGTAAAACAAAGTCTGATTTTCTAAATTGAAAATTGTACTTATTTTATATCTTAATTTGAGTCTATTTCGTCTTTTTAGATACAAAAACTGTACTTTATGATGCTCAAGCTGTAAAATTGTGTTTTAGGTAAAACATGAGCATAAACTTGGCAGAGATGAAAAACATTTCAGAAAAAAAATTAAAAATTTTTTTAAAATGTTGAATGAATAAATTTAGCCTTAATTAATCCAATCTTTACCTAATGCCCAATGCTGTAAGTGCATAATGGCTGAAAATAAAAAGAGAAAGAACTTATTCAATTTCAATTCAATGTGTGGTCATAAAACCAAGTACCACCAAACTAACTAAGTAAACTACAACTACTATGGCCTATATTACCGGTAATTTATTTATGTGGCTTTAAAAGTGCCTCTCGAAATTCTTGATAAATTTTTAAACGAAAGTTTTTTTAATTTAAAAAAACACTGAAAGAAAAAATGCCCAAACATAAAAACACGTGCCAAGAAAAACGTAAAAACGTTTATCATCATCATCATCAAGCGCATGCCCCGAGCTGGAGCGTAGCGGTTTCCACGAGGTGCTTCCAGTGTTCTCGATCCTGGGCGCATCTCCAACCTGAGTTGAGACCATGATTATGAGGCTGGAGATCTGCTCCCAGGGTACGTAGCCACATGTGGCGAGGGCGTCCGGGAGGGCACTTCCACTCTACGGGCAGACCCCAGACTGACGTTCTGAGTGCTCTGGAGATGTCAAGTGATGCGTCCATCCTTGCCATGTGACCGAAGAGTCGAAGCCGACTTCTCTGAATCAGCTGAGACAGCTGCGGCGGTGAGCCAGCTCGAAGTCGAACCGTGGCGTTGGCTACATGATCCATGTATGGTATATGGAGAATATGACGCAGGCAGATGTTGTCAAAAGGTTCAACCTTGTCTAATAAGGCTCGTGTTAGGGCCCATGTTTCAGAGCCATATAATAAGACTGGTTGGATGTAGGTACGATACAGTTGGACCTTGGTGAGGACGGAGATGCTGG
>Ga0209367_1002438_pt1 | contig 24567 bp, 13 predicted proteins | sample WorMetLIZISLAND2_FD_187412 | JGI IMG/M metagenome (GOLD analysis project Ga0209367, IMG submission 187412) | Marine gutless worms symbiont microbial communities from Max Planck institute for Marine Microbiology, Germany - Olavius geniculatus... ... | reverse complement strand
CAAAAAAGTTAATAAATTAATTTTAAAATATGAACAAATAGTAGTGGGGTGAAAAATTCACCCCAGGTTAGCTTATATGTGATTCTGCCAGAGGTCATCCTCGGAGGGTTAAAAAAAAATAGCAGTAAAAATAGTGGCAGCTTTATACAGCCTTAAAATACATCAATCATTAGTCAAAATTATTACATGTTCTAGAAATGCCCTACATCTGGTTAACTTACCTTTCAAGACAATGACAATTAAAATAATAATACAAAGTAAATATCTTTATTTAATGCATGCAGAAAAAAATAACTTACCACAAGAAAACAACTGCAACAAAAATAACCTTTTAATAAATAGGACTAATATTTACCTCTGCCAACGAGGTTAAGTTTTTGCCAGAGTTTGTTTGTCTATCTGTCTGTTAGCAGGATAACTCAAAAAGTTATGGACGAATCTTTCTGAAATTTTCAGGGAATGTCAGGAATGGCAAAAACTACAAGTGATTCAATTTTGGGGGTGATCCGGAAGGAATCCTGGATTCTGGATCACTTTGAAATTTTCGTTAACATTGCGTTAAATGGGGCATAAGGGAAACCGCTGCCAAACCGAATATGATAACGCCACCTGGCGAACAACATGGCGTTGGCAAAGGTCTGCAGTCTCTGACTGAGTTCTAGTTTCACAATCAATGTTCGTTAATCTCTAGTGTCTTCAGTGAAGCTTCAGCTGCAAATTAGAATACACAAAGAGTAACTTTGACAAAAAACGTCATACCAACAGTCAACTATGTTATGATCATTAAGTATAAACAAATTTGTCACTTTTTAGTTATTTTCTTGAAATAATCTAGACTAAAAATAGGACTGCCATCTCTCCCACCATACCCTGTTTACACTCAAAATTTTAACTTCATTTGGGTTATGTTTTTTTATGAAATATCACTTTGCCACCCACATACCCAGCCAACCAGGCAGTCAGCCATCCACCGAGATAGTTAAAGTTCTAATAATATTATACCTATTAACAAAGTAGAAAATTAAATGTTGATGCCTAATAAGTCACAGCTGAGAAAAATGCTTTTCTGGTGGAAATTAACAGACAAACTGCAGAGCTCACAGACGCTATGCTGGTGGTGATAACGCTATCCGTTGACGTCGATGAGTTATCATCTTGTTCAATCATGTGACCGGTTGCTTCCTCATCGACTGACTCACCCAGAGAGAACGGCACGCGCCTCCTCCGTCTGTCCCTCTGCGACAAGTCACCAACATTCTCAGTCCTTTCATCAAACTCCGAGAAATCCCCAAGACCTACTTCACCGCTTTCTGCCTGGAATGTTTCCAGAAGATCGGGGACACTGGAGCTGGAGCTGATACCAGACAAGGAGCCGGCGGACCCATTGCTTGGCTTCACAGTCTGCTGACGCTGTCGTATGCGCTCGTAGACCAGCTTCGGGTAGTAGAACTTGCGGTGGTAGTTGTCCTCGTAACTGAAGTTCTTGGGCAGCAGATGCAGGTCCAGCGACTCCCAGCTAAGTCTGTGCGCCGACATTGGACGGCAGAATAGACGATTCAACACAAACAGTACTTCAACACTTTAAAAGTTAGCGAAATATCGTTGTTGCAGTTTAACAACCGCCGGTTTGCTGATAATGAAAAAGTGGAGGCTCCAAGCAGGCAGGCTGTCGAACTAAACGGCCATGACCTTTGCTGGCAGTTTTGAGTCGTTCGTGATTTGAGACACTTGCACCTGCAACTTTACCCGACACCGCCAACGTCTGGTCGTGTTGATGTGTAGCAGTGACGAAATAAAAATTCAGAGACTTCAACAAACTATGCTACACTGTACAAATCTTCAACTAGTTTACGCAACAACATAACTAAACAACCACGCCTACCATAGAGACGGTTATTAAACAAGGTACTGTTCAAACGAACACGGTGTCTGTCCAATGCATCTCTCGATAGCTACCCGGTAACAGTAAAGTCCGTATATATGGCAGGCGAAATGAACTTTTATTCAGAAATAGTGATATCGCTAATTCTAAATAGCAATATCACTATCACTAATTCTGAATGAAGGTTTAGTTCCCCTCCGCCTAGGCCCCCCCAGCCGCCTCCTTCTTCTTGTATCTGATATGACCGAAACGCGTCGATTAACTTCTTGGTTGATCTCACAGTAGAAACTCTGTTGAAACATCAAAATAAAAATCTTCTGTTGTAAATTCCACCATCAAATCAACTGAATTGTGACAACATCTATTGTAGAGTAAAGACAACCGGAAACCAGTGTTGATAGTGCAAAAGTTAAAGCTTTCTACGAGTTTCTGTAATAAACTGAAATAGTGCTTTCTTTATATGTCTATCCTGCTTTCTGTTGATATTTTCTGACTGATTATGAGGTGCCAATAACAATCTCTCTGTCAAATGTTTCTCTCCCTTTATCGATTCTAATATAACATTAACAGCATCTCTTAATTCACTTCTAGCTTCATGATATCTGGTACAGTGTAACAAATAGTGTTCTGCAGATTCTCTGTCATTGCCACATTCAGAAACTGGACTGTCGGAAAGTCCAGTTCTATATGCATCTTCTTTCAACATAGTATTGTGTAGTAAAAGTCGACAATAAGAAATACCAACATTTCGATCTTCAGGTAAATGAATTTTTACTCCAACCTTCGGTATAAGTTGTCTGGTATAATTACCAGTAACGTCATTATTGCACTTGAATTGCCACGATTTCTGAGCAATGTCTACTGAGACTTTAACTGCATCTGCAAAAGTGACAATATTTGGAGCAAACAATATTCTGGCGTAGATATTCCCTTGAGCAAAGATCTCTAATTCGTATTTTTATTGGAATTATACCAGTGATAACTTATATGGCAACTGAGGAGGAATGTGCTTTAGCACCCACTATTCTTCTCAAACTTTCATTTTGGGTACTTTCGAGTTTATCCTTATCCTTCATGCTAACAGAAGCCCATACCGGTGCTGCATATTCGAGGTGTGGTCGAATTAGCGACTTGTATAGTGTTATGCCAAACTGAACTGGGATTCCTTCTCGTCCATCAAAAAGTCCAAATATCCTTGCAGCTGTTCGCTGTGCTGTAGAAGCTGCATAATCAACATGGAGTGAAAAATTGAGAAATGGATCTAACCACATACCCAAATAATTCATTTGGTTAACAACTTCTATTTTCACACCATCAGTAAATACGTCAATGGAGTCTGTAATTGGCTCACCAAACATCATCAGTTTAATCTTTTCTACATTAAGTACCATATCCCAGCCGAAAAACACACAACGCGCCGCCGAGCCAGCCGAACTTATTGGCTGCCGCCGCCACCGCCGCCGAAATTTTTACGGCGCGCCGCAGCTTGCAGTGATTATAGACCAGTGTACATGTGTGTGCAATTTTTTGTTGAAGTTGTATTATTCTTTCAGCAACTATTAGTTTCGAACATTGTTCATGTTTCAGTATACAGCGTCGTTTCACGTCAGCATTACGTAAATGTTACTTATTAGACATTTAGGCCTATTCTTATTGTTCTGTCTGTCTCTGTTCTTTATTATGTATGTTTCTGTGTCTGTCTGTCTCTGTCTGTTGTTACCAAACTATTCTTTGGTGAATAAAGATTGATATATTAGGCTCAGTTTTTAGTTGACCATATACTTAATTTTGTAATGGTCGAGCTGTTGTCATGGTTGTCGTCGTTTGTTTGTCCGTCCGTCTGTCACGGATGTATTGTGGCTAATCGGTGCAGGATATAGCTTAGGTTGCTATTGATCACCAATAGAAAGTCGCATATACTGGCTTTCAAATAAGATTCCTCGAGTATCATTGCAGCCTATCGGATACTAACAACTGAGTGGACTCATTGAAGTGGAATCGTCTCTAGATTTTGAACGTAGGACTATTTAATGATTTTTGGGCTTAATTTACCATTGACTGGGCATCCACATTGGGATGACTGGGCACCCATTTTGGGCCACTGGGCACCCAAATGGGTACCCAGTTTGTATGTAAAAATGCCCTGGGCTAAACGGTGCAAGATAGGGCCTAGGTTGCGATTGATCACTGACAGAAAGTCGCATATTGGCTTTCAAATGACATGAAAATTATTCGCCTTGAATGACCTTGAAGGCCAGTACTGCAGCAGAAACAGTAGGCGTTGTAGCGTTTCTTCCCGAGCAAGGCGCTCGACTATGGGTGATCCATTGTTACTACGCATCTATCTGCCATTGTTATGGAGATACTGTATGGCCGTTTGAAGTTGTTCTAGTAGGCTAATGCTCTTCCATCACTACAGAGGTCGGTCGTCGGTCGATCCTCAATATTAATCACTATTAAAACTATTTGTTCGTATCATTTCATTGACCTCCTCTCGTTTTTATTGTGTAACAGCGTTTTGTCTGTTTTTATTAAACTTTGAATGAATGAATGAATGAATTGATCTCATAGGCCAGGGTACTCCTCTTCGATACGTTAGGAATGTAGCGTGCGAGGAGTAAAAATAAATTAGAACGAATTAGTGATATCGCTAATTCCTTGATATCCCTAATTCTAAATAGCGATATCACTAACTTGAATTAGTGTTATCGCTAATTCTGAATAAACGTTGATTCCGCCGGCCATACGTATAAATTAAATGAGTGAGCTGTGTTAGCCAGTGGTAAAAATTAATAAGTTCAAGTGTTGCCTCGAAAATAATGGGGTTACGACCTTGACCTTCTGGAGTCACGTGACGTCATAGGTCACGTGACCATTCGACTCGTGGTGGGCGACTTTTTATGGGTGGTGCATTGTGACCATGCGTCTATCTGGCACCGTTATGGAGATATGAATAGTCAAATATTGGAAGCACGGACGTGGACACGAGAAGAAAGAAAAATGAAGGGAAAGAGAAAGAGGGAGAGGAAGTGAAAGGAAAAGAAAAGTGGAAGGGGAAAAGAAATTAGGGGAAGCAGAAGAGGAAGGGAAGGGGATCAAAGGAAGGGAAAGGGAAAGGAGGGAAAAAAGGAAAAGGAAATGGGAAGGGAAAGAGGAAGGGAAAGCGAAAGGGAAAGAATAAGAGGAAGGGGAAGTAGAAGGGAAGGGAGAAGGAAAAGTAAAGGGAAGGGGAAGCGGAAGGAAAAGGAAAGGGAAAGGAAAAGGAAAAGCGAAAGGGGAGGGGAAAGGGAAAGGGGAAGGGAAAGAGAAGGAAAAAGCGAAAAGGGAAAGGGGAAAAATAGGGGAAGGGAAGGAGAAGCAAAAAGGAAAGGAGAAAGAGAAGGGGAAGGAAATGGGGAAAAGGAAAAGGGAATTGGGAAAGGAGGAGGAGAAGAAGGAAAAGGGGAAGGAGACTGGGAAGGGAAGGGGAAGGTGGAAGGAAGATAGCTTAAGAAAAGTTGGACGCACGCACGCACGGACATTCAGATGATTTTATAGGCTTACTCTGTCCATTGCTATTGCATTGCATTGGACAGGCAATTGTGCTCATTGCTCACAATCACAGAGCGGTAAGTTGGTAACGGAGTGATCACGAACTTACAGACAGGGGTGGAATTGGAAAAAAGTAATTTGAGCAAAGTCCACGAGACGCGCGACAGCCTTAGCAGTTTTTGTTCGCAGGTTATCTTAGTCTATCTCCATCCATTTCATCGCAATTCATTTTTAAAGTACATGTATGCATGGCAGCCGAAAATCACAAAAGAAACACTAAAAACCCCTATTTTGGGGATTTAAAGCCATTCAATGTCATCGACGTTGATATTCCTAAGAAACTCGTCGCCAGTGCTTGTATGATAAGCAGCATGTCTGTGCCAGCTGCAATTGTTTTCACATTAGACGAGCTAGTAGGCCTATCGGAATAATAACTACTTTTAGAGGGGTAAGCCTACCTCGATCTCTTTGACGCTCGCGCGCGCAGGCCTAATTGAACTATACGGAGTAGATAAACAGACTGCTAAAATCTACATTTGACGCTAAAAGTTTCATGTGCCGGTTGTCTTGGTAGGCCCTATATCTAAAGCCATTTCGGCGTAATTTACTCTAAAAATGTGTGTCGGAGCCCAAAATCGCCCAAAAATTGTACTAAAACCTTTCATTTTGGGAGTTTAAGGTCGTTCAAGGTCATCGAAGTAGATACCCCTAAAAGATAGAATGGGAGTATTTATTTGCCAAAACACAAATTTTATGCGACAAGAAAAAGAAGGTATCAGTGCTTTTTACGCGCGATAACAGAATGCTTCGCGCGTCTTAGCCATGGCCTGCATGCATGGCGTCTGTCTGTCCGTCCATCATACTGCTGTATTGTGTCAAAACGGTTTTAATCACGCTGAAACTTTTACCGTTCACTTGTAATTAGAGGTTGGGCCATCAGACAATTTTTGCTTTTCTTCTTCTTTTGTTTCTAGGCCTATCGTTAAGTTTCGATTTAACAGTATATGAGTGGATATAGTCACGTGACCCCAAAAGGTCAAACTCGTGACCCCAAAATCTTTGGGGCCCAATATCTCCGTAACGGTGCAAGATAGATGCATGGTTCCAATGGACCAACAATAGGAAACCACATATGCCGAGTCTAATGATCACGTGACCGATGACGTCACGTGACGCCAAAAGGTCAAACTCGTGACCCCGAAATCTTTGAAGCCCCGTATCTCCGTACCCGTGCAAGATAGGCGCATGGTCATCATTAACCACCAATAGGAAAGTGCCTACGCCTAGTCCGATGGTCACGTGATCGATAACGTCACGTGACCCCCAAAGGTCAAGTTGTGACCCCGATATCTTTGGGGCTCCATATCTCCGTAACGGTGCTAGATAGATGCATGGTTACAATGGACCGCCAATAGGAAACCACATATGCCGAGTCCAAATTTTTAGCATGGAATGTAGATTTTAGCAGTCCAAGTCCGGACCATCTAGATTCAAGGAAGCTTGCGCACGTAAGTGTCAAAGAGGGGCACCCCTATAAAAGTGGTCATTTATCCTCTGCTGGCTTGTCTAGCGTGTAAATGGTTTCAGATAGGCACAGCCATGCTGCTTATCATAACAAGCACTGACGACGAGCTTTTTACGATTGTCAACATCGATAATCTTAAATGACCTTGAACCCTATAAATATTGATTTCGAGTGATTACTGGCGATTTTTGGCTACAAAAGAGTGAATTGCGACGAAATGGATGGAGATAGACCAAGATTACCTGCGAACAGGAACTGCCATAGGCTCTCGCGGGTCTCATGAGCATTAGCTCAGACTTTTTGTTAGGAGCAGACAGCGACTGGAAGACAGACCATTTCGACGTTTAGCGTAGCCATCCAAGCCACATAGGTCTTTAGCTCGGTCGCACATTCTAGCGCGCGCTTAAAACTGGCTGAATTTACCGCATGCAACCAAACAAACAACAAGAAATATTATTAGATTGTGACCAATCTAATGTACTCCTCGCGCGCATCTTTTTCTTTTGTATTCTTTTAAGAGCTTTTTCGTTTTTTGGCTTGTATTAGAGACCCGGTGTCTAATTGAGACCCGTTTAATCTTATACTAATAGTAACTGGCGTCGAGGTCGTTATTGGAAATTGTTTCCGCGAAGTTCATAAAAATGATAAAATACTGCCCGATTTTAGGAACTGAGAGGAAAAACTTCCAATAATCGTTGATGACGCTAGTAGCCATTTGTCTTGTTATACCTCAACGCATGCGTGTATCTGGCACCGTTATGGAGATATGGCCGTTTGAAGTTCTTCCAGAAAGGCTCTTTCAGGAACAGAGGTCGGTCGTCGGTCGGTTGTCAATATTACACTAATCTGATATACTCCTCTTCCCTACGTTAGAAACGTAGCGCGCGAGGAGTAAAAATTTAACAAACAGAATAACAAAAAAGACGGTATATAGTGGGAGCAAGAAATAACGTGTAACGCTGGTCCCCGGTTCGTCAGATCACTCCGGCTAGCGAGAGCAGAGAGTAGGCCTAGAGAGCGCCGAGTGACCCGTGAGACCACCCAAGACGTGACGACAGTGTGCCAATGCGCCTAGTGCCCGTGTGTGTATTTGCACGTGTATGGTGCAGCCACGCCGCGCCGCTGACTGTCGCAGACGCACGCAGATCTCTCGTACCTACTGCGTACTGCTTATCATATACATGAATGCACCAAAAAGATTTCTTTGCAATCTTGCACCGATAGAACTTTTGCAACTGAAGGCGTTTTATTATGTATCCGAAGAAAGCGTCAACATTGGGAACAAAATGAAAAAATAATTAATACTTGCACCTATTTATTTATTCCTCGCGCGCTACGTTCCTAACGTAGCGAAGAGGAGTATATGAGATCAGTGTGATATTGCGGACCGATCGACGACCGACCTCTGTTCCTGAAAGAGCTTTCCTGGAAAAACTTCAAATGGCCATATCTCCATAACGGTGCTAGATAGACGCATGCGTTGAGGCAGCGTCATGGACGATTATTGGAAATTTTTCCTCTCAGTTCCTAAAACCGGGCAATATTTTATGAACTTCGCGGAGACAATTTCCAATAACGACCTCGACGCCAGTCACTATTAGTAAAATATTAAACCGGTCTCAATTAGACGCCGGGTTTCTAATACAAGCCGAAAGGAACGAAAAAACTCTTATAGAAGAATACAAAAAAATGATGCGCGCGAAAAGTACATTAGATTGGTTACAATCTAATAATATTTCTTCTTATCATTATTACTAACTTTTGCCAAGTTAATGCAAAAAAATGCGAAAAGAGATAGAGATACTATACAATAAATTTAAAGCGCTTTTCATTAACTGACTGAATAAAGAAACAGAAAAAAAAACAAAATTAAACATAAAGAACTAAAAAAAATTAGAACAAAATGTGAGCACGAAAATCCGTATCATAGTCTAATAATCTATGAAGATAATTTGGAAAGTGTTCTACAGTAAAATGGAAATAAGCCAATTTAAAGCACTCTGTTTAGTTTCGAATTTCAGTCAAGCCCCCAGGCGTGTTTTCTTACATGACAAAAACAATCGGAATCTGTGTATATAGGTTATGCTTTTTCTCTTATTGACTTAACAGTTTAATTTATTGATGTTGAGCTGTGTCGTGTCCTCGTCGGTGCATTCAGTAATCTTGCCAAACTGAGCGATAAACCAGTGCAACTACAAGTCTACGAGGTTCGATATCATTACTCCGAAATAATCAAATTAAGTACTATTATCTTCAAATAATAAGGGAACAGAGACGTCATAAAAATTTCTAGGGATGGGACAAATACAAATAAACAATTTATGATGTCAACGCGGTTGACCTAATAAAATTTTGGCGGGGCGATGTCTTTCGCTTTTCGTGGTGCCACCACTCAAACTCGGCAAATATCAGCATTAGAGCCGTTTTACCACTGGGTGGTGAACTCCCGTTTTTGCTCGAATTGTGGAATTTACTACGAAAAAGTCGAGTAAGAAATTGCTCGATCAGTGCAGCTCTATAGCGACGAGCGACCGCAAGCACGAGTCAATCAAAAGTACGCTTGACGGGTGCGCACCGCTCGTCTACTTGGGTGGTCTAGAGCGGCTGCTGGCAGCGACGTGGGTGGCATTATACTGACAATCAACTGTGGCTGGTCACTAGACGCCGTTGTCGACTCGATTCTGTCTTTCCGCTATTTATTGTTTCTGCGGCGTAGTCTCGAGGACTGCGCGCGGGACGTAGACGTGTTTCACTGAAAGCAGCCGTCATCTGGTAAACGTCACAGCAGCCCAGAATTCCCGGCCCGACACCGCCACCTGTTTATGTAATCTTTATCTGAGCTTCAATTTACCCGGTCTGATACAGTATAATTTTATGCTCACTGTTTGCTGGCAATGCGCAAAGACAGTTGCAGCATATCGAACCAAGATATATGATATACTCGTAGGTAGTTAAGTTCTTTGTGTGTTTTTTAATTGGCTGCATTTCTAACGAAATAAAAATGTATACATAGAGGCAGTAACCACAACAAGCAAAAACAATTGCAAGCAAAGTGAATAAACAGTACAGGGTGCGGCAAAAAAGTAGCCCCCTAAAGTTTTTTTGCTATTTTCTTAGCAACCGTTTGGAATTTTAATCTGACATTTTACAGAATTATTTACTGAGACATTCTACATTTAACTGCCAAATGAAATATATTTTGTCGAAAAACGACGAAGTTATAAACTTTTTAACATGACCGCCTACCGATTTTTCAGCATTAAAAATGTTTAAGCTAAAAATGCTGGGCCTATTTAATTTTCAAAAACCGGTTACCACGTTACTGCCGATGACGTAACGGTAACGTTTTGATAAACAGTAATTTATTTTATTTAAAAATTGTCACTAAATTGTCGTTCCTTTAAAGCAGTCGCCGGCTGCTTACCGGATTCCGCTATTTTTTTGCGCGTCAGCACACACAGCGCGCAACGCCGCGCAGCGCACATAACTGGCTGCAGGCCAGCTGTTCAAATATTATCACAAAAGACCAATGGCCTCCAAATTCGCTGAATATAAACCCAATGGACTATCACGTATGAAGTGCAATGTTGGAGGCTTACCGCAAGCTTAAATCAAGCCGAAAACAAGCGCCGAACTCAATGAAGCGCTTCAGGTTATCTGGAGCAACCTGCCACAGGGGCCGATCGACAAGGCTGTAAAAGATTTCTCAAATAAGGCGACTGGAGGCTGGTGTTGTAATTGGAGCTGGCAGTGAACACTTCAAACATTCGTAGTGACAATGGAATTCTGACATCTGATCATTATTTATCTGTGTCGTTTCAACGATGTTATGAAATTGATGTTGTAGCCGGAACATTTTTAAATGCTAAAAAATCGGTAGGCGGTCATGTTAAAAAGTCTATAACTTCGTCGTTTTTCAACGAAATCAAATTTTACTTGGCAGTAAGATGTAGAAAATTTAAAACTGTAAAATTCCAAATCAAAATTTCAAACGGTTGCTGAGAAAACAGCGAAAAACTTTAGGGGTTACTTTTTTTGCCCCACCCTGTATGTACAGCATTTAAAAAATTACAAATTTAACTTATGTTTAACACGTGATAATTCAACATCCAAGCATGGATGGTTAGAAGTGCAAACTACAAACGCCCTCACGATAAAACCCTTTTCTGACAAAAACCCCTACGACCAAAATCCACTATTTTCCGCCATATCTCAACTTACTGCATGTTGAATGCTGCCTGTATGTTTAAGCCCAATGCAAAGGCGCTACACATGAAAAATTTTAGCTAATTCAGCAAAGAACGTGAAGTCGATGCGCGATGTGCAAATGGATTTCACATAAATGTACGAAAGCGGTTTAGTAAAAGCAGCTAATACTAATGTGATCTTTTGTTTTTGCACTTGGAGAAGTTCTGCCGCGGGGGGAGGGGTTGTCGTACAGTCTATCTCGAATGGCACTGCCCTCCCGCCGCAAAGTCCACTCAAACATTTGACCTTGTGGTGACCTTGACTCTGAGCCTACGAACGTATGCAGCCGCTGAAGTGCGAACATGGGTTCTAGAATTATGACAAACACAAGATAATGTTCAAACGAACACGGAGTCTGGCCAATGCATTTCAATAGCTTACAGTATATGTCCGCATAAATAAAATCAGTGAACTGTGTAAATTAGTGGTTAAAATGAAAACGTTTAATTTTAAATTGTACAGCAGCAATGCTATTGTCATTTTTTGCTATTTATAGCTAAACAAGATCATCCTCAGTGACGTGAGCATTCAACTCGCGGTAGGCCACTTTCTATGGGTGGTCCATTCAGTGGCGGTTTTAGGCCCGGGCCGGAGGGGGGGGGTCACAGGTTTCCCCAGCTTTGCTCCAGCCCCCCCCCCTCAGTTTCCTGGCCGCCCATGATTTTTTTGCAAAGATAGCACAAATATCTGATTACTTTGCATTTCCAAATTGTAGAAATGTGAGCAAATTTGCGGCTTCCATTAAACGTCCAAAGACCAAAAGTGCTTCAGCTTCAGGGGGAGGCTTCGCCCCCTGACTTCATGATCAGGGGCTTTACCCCTAAACCCCGCTAGGGGCTCTGCCCCCAGACCCTCCAATATAGGCTCGCGCTACCGGGCTCGCCATGGGGTCGTGCCCCCAGATGTTGCGGGCTAGAACCGCCACTGGGTCCATTGTGACCATGATCTTGCACAGTTATGGAGATATGACGCCTCAAAGTTGGACACTGGCGGACGGACGCACGGACAGACGCACGCACGCACGCACGGACGCTCAGATGATTTTATACTCTGTCCAATGCTATGCATTGCATTGGACAGACAATAATCGAAGTTTTAACAGCAGCAAATTTGGGGTCACCGCTGTGACGAGAAGGAAGAAAATGTCGTAGGCCTACAGTATATGACTGAGACAAAAACGGACAATGAGAACGGGCAAAACTTGCATGGTATCAAAACAGTCATATTCCGATGCCAGTGGTCGATCGCCTTTGGAGTCACACTGTCTTTGAGTTCAGCACGATCGGTTATTCCAGGTTTGCAGATGGAATTTCATTCCCGTCTGACCAAGTTTAAGGGTTATCTTCGTTTTGTCGGCCTTATTGCCATTTCCATTTGTCAATCGTTGTTGCAATCGAGCGACAGTTTTCAGACTCGCTCAATCAAGCTCGTCGATATTTTTATTCTCCGAGGTTTTGGCACTGTTTGTGATATAAATTACGATTTTTAAACCCTGTTCAATGTGCTGACGTTATAAAGTATTTCTGGCTTCTGGAAAATTAGTAAAAACTACAAATTTTACATCATGTAATATGATATCATATGACACGTTAGCTTTCTATCAGACATGTAAACCGTATTTCTGTTTTCGGCGACTATTTTGCTCTTTTTACTTGCTTTGTTTACCAATATGTCGCATTTATTAAGCAGACATTTCTTGTAAATTTACGATACTCGAAAATTTTAGTTTTGCCACAATGATTAATCATAATAATAAGACTACTTATTGCTCAAACTTAATTCGGCAATATTAGTCAACATTTGCCTAATATTTGGCATAATTAAAACAGTTTAAAAATAATTCGTATGTGTTTTAGTACATGTCTACCAATCTCCGGTGCGTTATCAAGCAGCGATCTGGTTGTCAAGTAATTTTTGTGTTCAGTTTATATTAGAGAAAAAACCTAAACACAGAGTTTAAACCAAAATTTTTGTAATAATGAAAAACATGGTTTTTAACTTTTAGCACCAAACACAGCAAAAGAGTTAAATAACCCTAAGCTTAAATTAGCTTATATAAAGATAATTAGCTCCGGCCGTGTTGAGCATGGCAATGTAACTGCAGTCGAGAGCGACTATTGCTGACGCTGTCGGTTGCAGCGACCAGAGAATGCAAACAATGCCGACTGACAGACACACTACAGGTAACAGAACTCCTTGATGAACACCTGTCCGCAAACATATTCACCTGCTGTCGCTGACTGCAAGCGTAACTAAACAAAAACCACATCGACTTGCTGTCGTGCCGAAAACAGGCGACGTGTTTTCTTATGTTTACGATCGCGCTTGCGGGTGACGTTGCGTGTCACGTTGAAGATAAAAACGTGACTTAATTACGTCGCTACGTGGTAATGTATTCTAGTGAATCCACTCGAAGTTCGGTGATGTTTACCTACAACGATATGGATCATCGATGTCGGTCTAATCATCTGTTTATTTAATTACCTTTCCAGGCCGACGGACACAGACAAATGGACTGACAACTTAACGACGACAGGACCGTTGACGCATCGTGAACAATGTCCATGGTTTTCTTTTTAATAGATGATTGTTTGGATATGTTTAATAGTTATTTAATAGTTCATACTGATGCTTTGTTTCTGTATTGTGTGTCATTTTGTACGATGCATATTTGGTGTGTTAGGCGACTGGTAACTAGTCCGAAGGTGCAGTAGTCCAAAATTAGCTATAGCTTAGCTTAGTCGGCCGGAACTAGAAGCCGTCGTAACCAAGGGCCGTCATAGTCATAATCCGCTAAAGCCAAAGATGCAATGTTTCATTTTTCCTGTCCCTATCAGTTCATCAACACTAACCCTATCCCTCACACTGCCGCTGTTCGGATTAGTGCCTCTTCGGACGAGTGAATAGTCCCAGTCAGAATTAGCCGTGTGCACTGCGCGGGGTGTTGAGCATAGGGTTAAGGATAGAAATTAGGGTTAGAGATAGGGTTAGAAATTAGGGTTCAGGTTCGTGTAGTGAGGTAGTTTTGACGTTTTCGGTTTGTCGGTCCCGGTTTTGACAGGGAACCACTGCGCGGTAACTAGACGACGTAAATACTGGCGTCGCGGCGCAGCACTAGAATGCCGCGCTCGCCGCAGTCGTCCGTCCGTGGAAGCGCCGGTCAATTGTAAGCAAGGCGAGCAAGCAGCGGATCCGTGAAGCAGCTCATCTGACTGCGTGCGTGTGGTCGGTCGCTAATCGAATACTCATCGCCGACCCACCGACCTACCGACGACTTGGCATTGCGACCAGCTGACCGCGCTGCTATAGTGCCGACCCATACAGCCACCGCGCCGTTAATTACCCTAACAGCTACCGAGATACGACGACTAGCCACGGCCGACCGACCGATGCGCCGCGGCTGCCAGTGATTCAACGTGGGTGGTCTAACGGTCAGGCACCACTGACCAGACAGACGTGAGTCGCACCGCGCCCCGCCGCTATACCACAGACTGCCGACCGTCTGATGCCTGCACCGGAACTAGATTTCATCCCGTGTGTTCCCGACTTCCGCACAGCGACTGTCGCGTTTGTATAACATCGATAAATTCTGCCGCGCGATCATGTTTCACTCACATAATCATCGCAACCAACGACGTCTGCGACGGTCCATCGTCGACGTGGGCGAACAGGACTGGAGTCGGTGATTAGTCGTAGCAACGTCGTCGCCGAGAAATTTTGCCACCAACCTCCAGCAACTGTTCAACACAAACAGGGAGAAAGAGAGAGAGAGAGGCGGGAGAATGTTCCTAAATTATATATTCAACTAAGTTCGTCAATCACTAAAAGCGTTTATCTGATAGAAGAATAACAAGCAGCTGTACTGCGACGACGTTCGGTGGATCTCTCGAGTGCATATCTTTCCTGTTCTGGCGATGGCGGAAATCGGCGTTGTTCTTGGCGCTGCGGCGTCGAGGAACTGTGTGACGTCACCAATGACGATGTTGTTGTTGCTGCTGCTACAGTCGCATCTCGAGCTTGGAGTTGTAGTCGCCGCCGTCAGGCATCAACGTCGCTACAACTACAACAACTACTACAACAACGACAACGACGACAACGACGTCGCCAGTCGGTGGACAACTGTCGCGAGTACTGCGACGTCCAGTTCCTTCGTATTCCGCGACTGCGGTAAGCCACGTTCCTGCTGTCACGGTATACGCAGAAATAACTCACGAATCACGACCTTAGCGATACACGATACAGTCCACGTTGGCTCTTAGGTCTACTTACTTCACGTCGCAAACAGAAATTCTACTAGTAGCGACATATGACATGCGGTCATCCGTCCATTAATTAGCCGTGTCTCTAATGTTGACAGTTAATTAGCCGTGACTTTTGCGCCGTTTCACTGTTTTTGACTTTTTGCGCTGAAAGTTGACCTGCTGCATGTTTATGCCATTTTTGAATTTTAAGCCTGTTTTGTTTTCGAGTTATCCTGTAGGATACTAACGGATAGAGGAGCAAAAGCAGTATGCTTCTGCAGTATGCCTGTAGAACACAGGCATAAGGCACGACACCATATTCCGATTCATTTTCTCAATAATTACTGACTTTAAAAAGCATTGACGCACTAGGCCTATCTCAACGGACAAAATGGTGGTTTAGCGTCTGTTTAAATCGGTTTAGTAAAAGTTAGGTGATTCTAAACCATATCTAAATCTAAACTTGACGTTCGCTAAACGTTTTCCGAATATAAACGTTTCGGTTGAAACCTGGAATGGACGTTAGTTAAACGTTTTTAAAATTTACGTATATAAACGTTAAGGGTAAAACCTCAGTTCAACGTTAGCGTAACGCACATGCACAAGCATTGACAATCACTCCAGGAAATTAGCAACAAATCGATCACTAAAGAAAGATCGATTGCACCGGGCACCACAACACAAGCTTCAACTGCAGGTATATGCCGCGCGCGCTGAACAGAATCTGACCAGCGTAGGTCAAGTAGGCCTACATGATATTAAACCACAAAGACCCGTCACAAATTTATTATGCAACGTGCCCCTTGGCAATCTGTTGACGGACGTTTTTGCGGTGCCGCGATCCTGAGTTAAAGAGATGTCTATTGAAGGTCTGACTAAACACACTAAAGTGATATGTCATGCTGTTCTACATGTAGTTGCTGAATGATGTTATCTTAATTTTTTTCGCTGATAAAAAATTTATTTACACTATCTGTGCTGAAAAAATCACACAACTGCCGACTGTACGCATCAGCCGGGATAACAAAGAAGAAAGACATGTTAGGAGAAAAACGTTATCTTCGCACAAGAATGACGCTGTGTCGGCGTGCCAAAATTGCACTGCTGTGCAGCGTACAATGGCTTAGGCTCATGCCAGTCGATCGTGGAGTTGTAATCAGTGAAATCTACTGCATGGTTTGCACAAGTGCAGTGCAAGAAAAAAAATCTTGTATTGACTTTTGACGCGCGAAGTTGCGAACCCATGTGCCATTGTGGCTCGCTTCCAACACGACCGTTGCTGGCTGTCGTGTATCATGTATGGAGAGTCCAGAAACAATGCCCTATAATGAACAGTAGGCCTATACGGTCGTTTTCTGACATCAATATCATCTAGCACTAGAAATACGTTCTGTGGAACGAGGTATCTGTCCCATTGCCACGCTATATAGCCTAGCAGCTTAGCAGCTGCGTATAAGGGGGGTAGGTGCAAACGGGGCGCAGTTATCTTTTACGGGGGCCTAGTTGTAGTCAATTTTGTCCCAAAATTCGTGGCCGTGGCAACAGGGTCGGCAGGGGAGAAATTTAAATGACACCTTCGGATAGCCCGGATCCGAAAATAGGGGGTAGGTGCAAACAGCGCGCAACTATCTTTTGCGGGGACCGAGTTATACCGCTTTGCAATCTCCATTGGCTGTGATGCAAAATTTTGCAACTTTTGAATACAGTAGTTGCTATAGCAACAGAGGCCGTTAGGAGGTAAATTTAAATGATACCGTTAGATTGCCCGATCCTAAAAATAGGGGGTAGGTAAACACAGCGCGCAATTATCTTTTACGGGGACCGAGTTATACCGATTTGAAGTCCCCCTAGGCCGTAATGCAAATTTTTAAAAATTGGGGTAAAATAGGAGAAGAAGTTATCAGATTTTTATCCCGAACCAATTTGATCTTACTTTTCAGGCCCCAAATCACTGTGCAAATTTCGTCAAAATCGAATCAAAATTGCAGCCGTAGGACAGACAGACTGAGAGAATGACAGACTCGAGTGATTTTATAATCTGTCCCATGCTATGCTATAGCAATGGGGCAGATAAAAATACTATAAGCTTACTGACCGTAACGCTCTTAAGCCGTGATTGCATTATAGCAGAATGTCGTGGACATGAATATCTATGGATAAATAATTATCTATCTGGCTGGTAGTGCTGGTGTATCGCTGCCTCCACGGCTCAGAACCCGGCTTCAGATCTACAGCGCGTGTCACATCTCAACGCACGTCGGCGACTGCGCTCTTTAACTACAATTAACTAAAATCGTTGCCACCAGATGTCGTATTTCAAGTCTAAAATGCACTAAATTTGATTTTGGCTAGGACTTCGCCCCAAACCTCGCTGAGGGAGGGCAAAGTCAAACCCCATTTGAGCAAAAATTCTGGCTACGGCCTTGCCTACTACGTAAGTACGCGTATATGTATATGGTGTCGCGCCACCATGGTTTGCCTATATTGTTTAAACTGCATTAACTTTGGTCAGTTACTTTTATGAGAAATAATTAAGTTTGTTGCCACCAGATATTATATTTTAAAGGTTAAAATTCACCCAATTTGATTTCGGCTGGGCCTACGCCCCATACCCCGCTGGGGAACTTACAGCGCTCCCCAGACCCCAGCTGGATTCAAGAGATCTAACTTCTAACGGGAAGGAGAGGGAACAAGGAAAAAAAGGGAAAACAGCAGAACAGAAAGGGGAGGGAGAAAGAAGATGGAAGCAAAAGGGAAATGGGAAAGGACAGAAAGAGAGAGAAATGGAAAAAAAGAAGGTGCGAGAAAGAGAAAAAAGAGGGCATCCAAGTTGAAGGAAAGGTTACATGCTGGTGCTGAGGGAGAATAAACGCCACTGATTCTACTTGTAGAAGTGACAGATCTTAATCTTCAGTGCTTTAATGCATGTTTGTTGGGCAAAAAAACACCAATTTGCGAGTTTACTTTTTTGTTTTTTTAACTAATGTTAGTTACAGTTAGAAACTTTTTTGTTTTTCGACATTTTCAGTCACATTAGAAAATAGAATCTAATGTGCTTCAGGGGCGTCCATTTTACTCCATAGGTTTATGACTGTGTCCCGAAAGAACAAGGGCACTAAAATTATGCAAATTTTTTACGACAGTTGAAAAGTATACTATATAATCAAAGCTTATGTTTCAATGCAAATGTGCCTTTATTCTTCACGCTCACTGATTTTGTAACATAAACAAGAATTTTGAGCTAATGTTCACGAGACACGAGACAGCCTATAGCAGTTTCTGTTCGCAGGTTATCTTGGTCTATCTCCAGCCATTTCGTTGCAATTCACTCTAAAAGTGTGCGCCGCAGCCAAAAATCGCAAAAATTCATTAAAACTTTCTATTTTCGAGGTTCACTCTCGTTCAAGATCATCGGTACTGATACCCCTTGAAAACTCGTCGGCAATTCTTGTTATGGTAAGCAGCAAGTCTATATCTATCTGCGGGCAGTCATCTGTGATCAGGGGTCCGCCGACATCGACGACTCAGTCCACCGTCATCATGGCACATCCATCGCTAGGGTTCACTGAGTTCATTTGATAGATGCAGTACAGCATAATTAATGTCCTCAGGCTTGGTGTGCACGTGCAACATTCGGTGTTAACATTGTGAGCAGATATTTTAACTAAATGTGAAAGAATAGCCGGTAGCCAGCCTGCAGTATGTGTGGTCTATAAACTGTGTATATATGGGTGGTCCGGCTGCTGTCATGCTATACATCGTTGTACAAACTCACTGCAGATGTCAGCGCGAGTCTCAGAGACTCGTCTAAGACTCGTTGTCTGTAGGTTAGTTGGAGACGACGTACGGCGACGTGTGTGGTATAGCGACATCAAAGTGACGCCGACGTCACTCGCAGCCAGTCGCCATCTAACTCAGCAGCCGAGTTGCTACGCGTGCCCTCGTTAGCGCTCACCGCGCCGCAAGTAGGAAACTCCGTTCTACCCCCGCAAAGTTTTTTTGAACAACTTTATTCATCTTTCGGTAGAAACAGTAAGAAACGTACAACAAAATAATAATAAAGCAACACAGTAAAGAGCATTAGACTTCAAACTGTCCGTTATACGTCGATATCTTGTCTTTAAAAGTTTATACAGATTTTGTGCTTGAATTGTAAAAAAATGGCTGGGGTTGGATTTTTCGACTGTCCGAATCCGACCAAAACTGTGATGTAAATCGTATGTATATTGTAAATAGCTGACCCCACAATACATAATTTGACAGTGCGTTAGTGGGTTGAGAAAACAGTTGGGAGGTTCAACCCCCAAACCCTAGCAATTCAAACACTAAACAGAATAATTATGACGTGAAGTGATAAAGTGTTTCTACTGCATGCACAATGTTGCTAATCTCAGATAAGCTTAACTGCAGACTTCCTGGTGGCCTATGTATTTGATATAAAAATATGACGGTTTTCTCCTCTGTTTTTTTTATTTTTTGGACTTTTATTATCAAAGTTGACTAGAAAACGCAAAAGCAAAATGAATTAACTACTTCACTAAAAGTTTCGGAGAAGGCTACAGTTCTGTCACTCATATACACTTTTTAAACTCGCATCTATGTGTGCGGTTTTCGCCCCCCCCCCAGGGCGTGAAAACGCGTTCATTTCTGGCGGCGTCTTGTCGAAGATGTGCAGCATAAAAGTACATTTCAATTGGCCGATTGATTGATCGACGGATGCTCGTTGAGAGTGAGAAATGGTTGTTGGGCTGTTGCACGTAAAAGTCGCGTGGCTGCAGTAACAAGACGAGTTATTGCTGCGAGTCGACTGGCGGCGGTTGGTACCAGCAAGTACCTGGCATGTATAGGCGAGGCACAGAGGCGCTATACCTCACTGGCACCCTGCACGACGCAGTCTGCTGTTGCTGCTGCTGCTGCTATCGTCGTCGTCTGTCGACGCACATCCTTGACGTGTATCAGCGCCATGACTAGTGTCACTCCAGTTTGTCCCCCATTATCATGCAACGTTTCGAAATTAAACATCTTTATTTCGTCTTGCGGTTACTGACCACATTATAACATAACAAAAAGCCCAGCTGTCGCTAAGATAGCCGACCATACCCTTGGTTGCCAGTGACCTTCAAGGTCGATGATTTTTATTTTATTTCAAAGCCAATGTGCGACTTCCTATCAATGATCAATAGTAATCTAGGCCCTATCTTGCACCGTTTAGCCACAGTACGTCCGTGACGGACAGACGAACGACAACCATGACAACAGCTCGACCGTTACTAAAGTACGGTCGACTAAAATACTGCGCTAATAAACAATAAATAATAAAGACTAAACAATGATTTTTAAAATTGAAAAAGTGTAAATTGAAATTTCGGAAAAGTAGTTAATTCTTAAGTATTTAGTTTTCGCACTATTTCATCGAGCTAAATGCAGCAGTTCATGAGTTACGACACATCGTGGTAGCAGAGAAACAGCGAAACAGAAAAAAAGCAACGATGCTGAAACAGTGCGGTCGTCGCTACTGCGGACAGTAATGCTAGCATGCAGTGTGTCCCAGTCAACGCGAGCGTTCCGATTGTGTGGGACAGCTCACCGCTGTTGATACAAACCATGAAATACCATTGGTGCTCTCCGCATTTCGGCTGTTGTTGCGGGAGATTTAACGCGCTTATTCATTGCACTGAAGTAGAGTCTGAAGTTTGTGGCACTGACGCGTGACTGGTTAATTTGCACTATTCCATGTAGTCGGATATAGCAAATTGGCACGCGGCGCTGACTGACTAACACCTGTTGATGCGTCTGACAAAATATTCACATGTCTGTGACAGTGTAGTTTATACGACCAGAGTCATTGGACTGCTGAATCAGGCTTAGCGCTTTCACAATAATTGACACTGCGCCGGTGGCTTAGCTTATATTACGACACGGTCGTCACTGATTGAGACTTACGACTCCATGACAGCCTGGCTTTCCTTACGGTCGGGCGTAATGTGTTATGCTGAGGTCGACTCAAAGAGATGACCGTACATCAATTTGTGAAACGCTCGTTTAGGGGCTTTATTACGTTGCCGACTAAGCGAATAGTCATGCACGACGAATAGACGGGAACACATTTCTCTCATTTTAGCCGTCTTATATACAGATAAATGTACAAAACATCAGTTTATACACTTGTTAACGGCGACATGCAATGAGTGACACATCGAAAACAGCAAAAATCATAAAAAGGTGATATCACTCAACATCACATCGTTTAATTGTCAATGTGCTGTTGAATAATATCACCTGGACCCCGCTGGGGGCTCCGCCCTCAGACCCCCGTTATAGGCTCGCGCTCCGCGCGTTCGCCATGCCCCCCCTTTGCCAAATCCTAAATACGCCACTGAACATCAGCACCGCATAAAATGCTATTCATGTAGCATAAATGCGCATCTAACAGGCATAATATCGAATATCAAATTTAAAAAACCCTTTCCCCCATTAAATACGTGGCAAAAGAACACCAACAAATATCAGTCTGAGTCCGTCGGCGTTCAGCGGTTGCGATGGACGTGAAGTCGACATGAGGCGGTGTAACATTTACGCTGTGCGTTTAGTACGGACGTGATAATGCCGGCGCCATATTGACGGTGCGCGAATGCACCGAGGCGAGTGCAAAACACTGAGTGCAAACTCTGACCACAATACAGCTGTAGTACGTTCAGCGTACTACTTAACATGTTGAGTGGCTCTGTCTCGTGATCGTCTTTGACACGCAACCAGACCACTCTCGATACTGGAATTTGCCGTATCATGTGCCTGTGTCAATAAAATACCATAAATGACGCATGGACATAGGCTACAGCATAAGGTTACTGTCATGAACTTTTTATCGCAAAACATGTCTATTACTGTAAGGACGATATTGCTACGGTGCGATTGTCGGTCATGATCTTCGTCTCGACATTTTAATCTTGTGTTTTTTAACGAAGGTGATTAAGGAGAATTCCGGACAAAAGGCCACCGGACATAAGGCCACTGGACAAAAGGCCACAGTTATAAGTGTTGACTCAGTATAACTAAGTGCTGCCTGGAAGACTCTAGTTTCAGGAACCGTGAAGCATTTCCATAAATTCGAAAGGGGTCATCCTGAACGAGGGCGATAAATGAGAGGGAGGTAGGCAAAATTTGCGATTTATAGCCAATAAGTCGCTGTATCTCAGTACCGATGCGAGATAGGGCCTAGATTACTATTAATCACTAATACAAAGTCGTAAACTGGCTTTCGATTGCCACTGAATTCACTGACCTTGGATGACCTTAAACGCCAAAATAAGGGGTTTTATGGATTTGTTCCTGTGTAATTTTTTGTTTTTATGTTCGCCGTATTAATTTCATTATCGTCACTTGTGCGTTAGCGGTTATTTTTTCCAACATTATTAGTATCCACAGCATTACAACATCGTTATTTACTTACAAGCACAAAAACCGCCAAAGTCTTATGTCGTATAAAAACAACATTAAAAAAGTATCAAACTTAGTGAAAATATTAAACATAAATTAGCTCAACCAAAAACCTTAACTACAAACCTATTATATAATTTTGTTAAATACGTTGTGGTAAATAAGTGGCTTTTTGTCCGGTGGCCTTTTGTCCGTACACCGATTAAGGACTATTGTAGCTGAAGATATGCTATTGTTGAAAGACGCTAAAGCGATAAAAATTAAAACAATGTAGTAGGTTAAATGTCTTCGGTGGTCTGCCTGCTGCACCGCGAGTTCTACTATTTGCAGTAAGCTACGCTATAGCAAGTACCAGACCCTTACTTTTTAACAGAAATTTTTTAACCAGTATCGTTGTACTGCGTCAATCGTCGCTAACCGGGCTTTTCCGATCTGCCAGACGACGTGACCTCAGCCGTTATCCACCTTGTCTGCGACTCAGAACTTACCTGTTCGCCCATTTTTTTCTGACGGATTGCACTTAACCTAATCTGTTTTCAGTAGATCTAGCAGTATTTTGTATTGCTTAAGCCACTTTAAAAATCCCCGATTAAATGATTGATTGCGCAGGTCTGAGTGGTGAGCGGCCGGTGCGTGTGCTGGACGTGAGTGCTCGACCGTCGCCAATACGAACTCCTGGACGAGTCAAACTATCAGCTCTAGTCAACGTCACCGCCCAGCTGCCGCCCGGCCTCAGTGCAGACGTCATCGTCAGCAAGGCTGTGCTCGGCATTCACCTCAAGATACCGTGCTACCGTAACATCGGATCATGGTAGGCTACGCACGCAGCAGCGCTTCTTTAGTTCTAACCCTAAGCGTATATATGAGAGACTCTCTCGTAGGCCTAAAGTAGAAAGTTATACCTTTTGACAATATAAAATTTCATTCCAGTAAGATTTGAAGTCATAACCTTGAAAGTTAGTAAAACCTATCGTATTCGTTAGGTAGGCTAGGTATTTTATTAATCTTACGTCAAGGACACTGAATCTAAGCAGTAAACACAGAAAGTCTTATTGCAGTGTGCACTGGTAGATAAGGTATAATGTATAACATTTATAAAGTACGACTGTACGGTCTGGAGCTAATCTCGGATTTAACTTTGTGCATTGTGGTTTCCTGACATGCGTCGAACTCTCAGTCTGAAGCGTCGATTTCGATGTCAACCGGCCGCAATGACTCTCTACAATACCTGACCTTACACTGATCTTGGCTTTGATTCCACTGAAAGAATGTGTGTGTTATTTTGTCGAAATCACTCGTGCCGTTTAGTAGCTACGGGGTCCTAAATTTTTGCATATTTGACATTTACTTTGACTCTTAATTGAACTTCAAAACTTAATCAGTTCATTTTTGGCTTCATTCAAACAACGCCATGAACCAAAGTTTGACGAAATTTCGTGCATTGGCTTTTAAGATACCAAGTTGACAAAATGTATTTCTGTGGAATTCTCTCGTCTGGGAATCAATGTAGAAGTAAGCCTAGTGGTGTTTTGGATTTGTGTTTTGGGGAGCTACTGTTGGGTCGGTGGTTGGTCTAGTGTTTTCGGTGGCCGCATCGGGCGCCACCCTACTCGAGGGTGACTCGCGAAAGGGGTTCTCCATAGGAGTGAGACTAGACTAAACTATGAGGAGAATTTTTGGGTGCTTAATTTATGTTATTTTGG
>Ga0209367_1002437_pt1 | contig 24568 bp, 8 predicted proteins | sample WorMetLIZISLAND2_FD_187412 | JGI IMG/M metagenome (GOLD analysis project Ga0209367, IMG submission 187412) | Marine gutless worms symbiont microbial communities from Max Planck institute for Marine Microbiology, Germany - Olavius geniculatus... ... | reverse complement strand
GGGAGGGGGTTCTTGCCTATCGCAGGCATGGCAAACGGACTGGTTAATGTTGGCAGCGACGGTGTCAGTGGTGGTGGCAGGCTGACCGGTGACACGGGCCACCAGCTGTGACGCAACATCATCGTCGGCGCATTATTGACTGCTTCTCGGCGTGCGGCGGCGCGCGTCATGGTGCGTGCTGTGTCTTTCATGTCGCCGTGCTCTACGCGCCCTGCGCACACTCCTTGGCACGACCGCCCGTTCATTCAGAATAGTGGGTAAACTGCGAGGAAATCTATTTATAGCCGACCAATCGCGTGCCGCCTCGCACGCTTCCTCGCACTTTACCCTCCTCGCACCTCGCGCATCGCACCTCGCATTTTACCCTGATCCTCAATAATTAATGTACATGCTTAATCGTTTATTTCATTAGCTGTAATGTATATGTTTCAATACATAAATTTTCACGACATATAGCGAAAAAGTGAAAAGATGCTTCCGTGAAAATTCACGGAAAATAAGTAGTTGATTATCGCTATGTGCCGTGAATTTTCACGACAGATATAATCTTCTGGAAAGTTTTGCGATAGCACCGATCAGTGACAACCCGTAACGACCAAATACACCGCATGATTATCCGCCAATTTAAAATCTCAAAGTAGAGAGACAGACAGACGGAGCGAAATAAACTTACTTCAGCGCAACAGTCGATGCTTTGGAACGAGTCCTCGCCCCCAGCCGTAGCGCTCGTACTGACATTGGCCTTGCAGTCACCTTCGCTCATCTCACTGGATTCCGTCGTATTCAGTGCAATCTCACTCATTTTATGCAGAAATAATGCTAACAATTCTAGCGACCCAGCAACACTGCAACTATATCGAACAACTTTTCGCTTGTTTACAGTTTACAAATTCCAAGATGGCGCTGTATGCTCTTGTAGTCGTAGAGCTGTGCAAACAGAGTAATTTTTTCACCGAATAATTACTGGTGGCCTGAGTAAGCGCAAAAGCCATATAACGCTTACTATACAAATAACTAAGGTTAACTATGTGTTTCCGGTTGCAGTTCTCGTTTCAAACAATTTTTAAATTGATTTATTGTATTACTGGTTACACACACGTCAGACAGTGCATTCCAGTGATCAATTACTCTGTTGCTAAATACATACTTTCTCAAATCCAATCTACTGCGTCTTTTATATAGTTTCTTAGAATGACCTCTTCTTTGACCTTCATTATATGTAAAAAAATAAATCTGATTTCAAATTATAACAATCATTAATAATTTTAAAGGTTTCTATTAAATCATTCCTGTGCCTTCTTTTTTCTAATGTCATTAAATTTAATTTTTTGATACGTTTTTCGTAAAGTAAATTTCTTACATCATCAATCAATTTAGTTGCACGACGTTGAACTCCCTCAACTAATTCAATATCCTTTCTATAATACAGGCTCCAAATTGGCACTCGTACATTACTCTTAATTCGGTCTTACAAGAGTTTTATACAAATGCATAATAGCTTCCTTAGATCTATCGGTAAAATTTCTTTTTTATTACCCCAAGCATCCCGTTAGCTTTTTTACTGCCTGTTTATGCACTGTTTATCCAACTTCAAATCTTTACTCACAATTACTCCCAAATTCTTTTCTTCATCTACTGTTTCTAATTTATTGCCACACATATACATGTAGTAGTCAGCTTGCTATGTCCAATGTGTATAATCTTACATTTGTCAGCGTTGAATAGCATCTGCCACTCTGACCATTTTACCAAATTCTTCAAATCATTACGTAAACTTTCAATATCCTCCTGTGAGTTAACAACCCTGCATATTTTTGTATCATCGGCAAATTTTAAAACTTGGCTGGAATATCCACCGCCCTGCCTATTGCTTTGCTTCGATTATAGCTGTAACAGGACTTGAAATGCTTTTTTCATGCTCAAAATGTCCAAAAATCGCTGGCAGCTGAGAATTTGCCCTAGAACCCACTAGAGGAGCTTGAACTCAGGCCAGGTTAGTACTTAAATGGGCGACTGCCTCCGAGCAGGTAAACCATCTCAGTACGTAACAGCTGCTAGGTCAACTCAGCCTTCCATCCCTACAGGGTAGGTAAATCAAGAACCGGCCTATATGAGTTAAGGCAGCGCACATTCACTTGTGTTGAGTGGCAAGTAACACTGATCACATACAGCAGGTGACGCTCCATTGCACTGTAATCAGCTTCCATTAAGAGCTATAACACTACCTTTAATTGGGTCCATCCTGCTGCCCACCATGTGACGTAAAAATCAACACAAACTTTATAAACAGTCAATCGGGTAATTTCTTTTAATTTCTTACCGTATATATTAAACATTTCTCACCAAAACTGAAATAAAAAAAATCCAGTAACTTTGTCATAGTAACAGATAATCAGTAACATTTCTGTGACTATAAACAGGGAATAAATGTGCAAAACTTCAGTAGTCCGAGCAACTGCTAAGAATAAGCCACAAAACTTACTAGAAACAATTTTTGTCTTAAGCGGTATGGTATTCAATTTATGATAGTGAATCATTCATTCACTGCATAAAATTTCCTACAAAGAAAGACTATGCACTATGCAGATAGTTCTTGCAAATAAATTTAATCCTAATGACTGTTCACAGTCATAAGCATTTCCTAAGCAGAAGACAGATGTAAGTCTATTGTTTCTTGCGAGCCTTTGCTTTTTCCATCTGTTTGACCAGTGACTCTTTATACGTGAAAATGTCTCCATCCCACTTAGTAACAGCTTGCCTGTTGCACACCCAGATCTCTTCGGCAACCTACGACAGCAACAACAACAACAACTAAAATTACTTGCTTACTGCCTGCTTGTTGCACACCTGTACCTCTTCTACAACAAAAACTACTACTACAACAATTAAAACTACTTGCTCGCCGACGGCAAGCAATTAGTTTTAATTGTAGCAGTAGTAGTTGTACAGAAGACTGACCAAAAGCTACAAAATCCAACTACTGGTTGCTGTTATCTTGCACGAATTGAAGCAGTGATGATGCAGCACACAGACTGACAAAGTGCAGACTGTTAAACTAACATTATGCAAGTACAAATAATGACTACATGTCCTCAGTGATGTTAAGTGAGGACAATTTCTCAAGGCCGAGGACAATTTTTGAAGTCCAAAGTCACGTGTAATAATTTGTCATACAAATAATAAACAGTCGTTGTACTATATTTCACACAAATCATCATTATGATCATGGTATGATAATCTTTATTTGAATTATATTCTACTGTACTTGTAAACTCTAATGCAAAATCGTATACACAAAAGATTTTGCGATGCTAGCTTATACCGTTTTTACACGCAACAATATTACACACATTTTCACGAGGCCAAAATAAAAACGGACGGGCTGATGACAAATGCTCGAGGCCGAGATGGAAGACATAATTTTGGCCTCGAGACCAGCTTGGTTTTGAGGACTGAACACCACTGCATGTCCTATGTGAACTAGTCCAACTGCATGCCACTGTTGTCTACTGTAGCATATGATCAACTGGAAATGTGCAGATTAATGACATTAGTGACGTTGTTGTCCAAAATTTTAATCGATCAAAAAACTTTAATGGATTAGATTTTTCAACAGTCGATCGATAATTGATTTGTTAATATCCACAGGATTGACCTCAAATAGTGGCTGTTTCAGCCGTCAATATCTGGGGCCCTGGAGGGCACGGCCCCATGGCGAGCACGGTAGCACGAGCCTATAACGGGGGTCCAGGGACGGAGGTGGGGATCAGGGGAGCAAAGCCCCCCTGAAGCTGAAGCACTTTCCGTTTTTGAGCATTCAATGGAAGCTGCAAATTTGCCCACTTTTTAAAACTTGGTAATGCAAGGAAATGAGATATTTGTGCTATCTTTGCAAAAAATCATGGGTGGCCACATAACTGGAAGGGGCCTGGAGCAAAACTAGGGTGCACAGGCCCCCAGGCCCGGGCCTAAAACCGCCACTGACCTTAACCCATTGACCTCAAGTCAGTAGTAGTCAAACCTGGCTGATAAGCCTGAAGTCATGGCTGACAATCATCATTCCTCCGTCAAAGTCGTTGATGGCGTCCGCCAGTGCGTCTATTGTCTCCATGTCCAGGTGGTTTGTCGGCTCGTCCAACAGCAGAAGGTGCGGCCGTTGCCATGCCAACCACGCAAATATCACCCGGCAACGCTGACCGTCTGACAGACTACGGATTGGGCATGTCTGTAACAAATATATAGAACAAACTTTAGTAGTAGTAGCAGTAATAGCAGTAGTAAACTAGCCTGTTGTGCACCAGTTAGTCCATAGCATCCAATAATGCATCTCATGTCTTCACTACTACTACTAGTAGTTAGATCCCGAATCCACCATCATAAGCCACCATGAAACAAGCCACAAGCCGCAACAAAAATTCGTAAGCCATGCCAGCAAAAACAAAAGCCGTAAGACCCATAAGCCGGAGCGACTTAAAGCTTTCTGCATCCAAAATTATCAGTATAATAAACTATATTGTGTTACTACTTAAAGCCAATATTACTTGTCATCCTGCAGACCTGCTGTCACTGCATTAAGGCAAATTGACTCACGGACCTGCTTGGAGCTTAGACCAGTTCAGATTTTCGCATTATCTCAAGTTTCGAGTACCAGTACGTTGATAAATATTCTACATGTGTCGGGCATGGGCATTGTTAAAGCTGATGTGAGGCTAATTTAATGCGGCTAATTTTTTTAGTTTGTATCTGTAAGCCGTTGCTAGCCACTATAAGCCATTAGTAGTCTAAGCCATGGCTTAAGCCAACAACCCAGCCACAAGGATTGTAAGTCAGTCATCGGAGACTCTAAGAAACAGTTTGGGGCGTCTACTAGTATTCTTGCTGCTGCTGCTGCTGCTGCTACCTGCTATTACTACTACTATTGCTACCTGCTGTGTGCCAGTGAGTCCGTAGCGTCCAATAATTCGTCTCATATCTTCGCGTTCCTTTACTTCAGGATATGCCTTCAACATCCAGTCCAGAGCCGACATGTTGAGATCCAGGATATCTTGCAGGTGCTACAACAGACATACATTGGTAGCAGTGGTGGTATTAGTAGATTAGACTCGCACTACAAATAGTCAGTGGCATAGCCAGAAATATGAACTGAGGGGGGCTCCTCTCCCTGTCCACCCCCTCCCTTCCCTTTTCGTCATCTTCTTTCCCTTTTTCTCCTTCTTTATTCCTTGTTCTCCCCTCCCATTTCCTCCCCTCTCCCCATCCCCTTAGAAGTACTGGTAGGACCCCTAAAATCTAGCTATGTGAGTGTGGGGCAGCTTTGGAACTCCAGTTGAAACTGAATTTGGTGCAATAGGAGATATGGCGGCAAAAATTTTAATAATTTGCCCGAAAATCAACTGACCAAGTTTGCAAATTTAGTGTAGTTTAAATATGCGCTTACATCAAGTCTGAAGAATATGAGAGGGTGAGGCAGACTCCGTGGGCCCCCTTGTCTACACCACTGCTAGTAGTTATTATAGTAGAAGTGTGAGTAGTAGGAGTGTCAGGGGCCTAATTTACAAAACTTCTTACAAATGTTTGTAAAACGTTCGTAAAATCTCCCTATCTTCATCGGAAGTCAAACTGACAAGTTATGACTGCGTAAGTCTTACACAAAATTACCGTACGATAATTTTCAAAGCCTCACTTGCAAATTCGTAGCTCCTACCAATCGCGATGCATTGTCACTGGGCCACGTGGTGCTGACCGCTGATATGCCGATCATCTGCTTCTGCCATTGCCAACGGTTACCAATAACAGTGGCAAATTGACCGATTTTACATCAATTTTGCTGCCTAAAATTGCACAGTGGAAGAGGTATTAGTAATCGTAGTGGTAGTCATAGCAGTAGTTGTAATAGTAGTAGTAGCTACCTGGTGATATCTGCCAATCTTCAGATGTGAATGACGTCGTATAAGGCCATCTGTTGGGTGAATCTGCAACAGCAACAACATCCACACAGCGACTACAACTACCACAACTAAACTACCAGAACTACTACTACACTGTGTCCCCCAAAAAACATCTGGACATTTTTCACTCTAACTTGAAAAAGGATTATCAGATCTTAATAATTTTTGGTTAAAATTATTCCTGAGACAACTGGCCATCAGATGACCATCTCACACAGTGTCTGTTTCTGCACTACCTAAGGAAAGCAAACCAAGCAAAACATGTGTTCAAATAAACAAAAGTGAGAAGAAAAACATTTCCAACGTTATGGATCATAACTTGAAAAAAGATTACCAGATTTTAATAATTTTTGGTACTAATATTTTGGACACAATTGGTTGTTAAGATCCCACTTCACCCAATATCTCTTTCTGCACTAAGAGACCAAGTGAAATACACATTAAAATAAATTTTAAAAAACGCCAATAAATTCCATCTATCCGAATCTGCACAACATCCAGTCAACAGCAAGATTTGACTGTCATGGAGCAGTGTGTATATGAGATATCATTCACGAATGTTTAACTGGTGAAGCATGAATTGGCTTAGAGCAGAACATTATCAATGCTGCTGTCTCCGTGCCTGTGAGACATTCCAAAACTTCTACACCTACTGCTACTGCTACTACTACTACAATGGGTCACTTCACTTTTTGACTTAGACTTTCGCTGAGCAAAAGCTAAAGCTGAACGCTAAAGTCTGTACTTAGACCACAGTTCAACTAAACTTTGGTCTAAGTCTACTGACTTAGACCAAAACAATCAAAATGGCGGAAAACCCGTAAACCTGACAGGAAATAAATCAACCATTTACGCTTGGACTTGCTTATTTAATTGCGACGTGCACGCAAATAAAGTAATTACGTAACATTTGACGTCATTGCATATTTATTATGGCGTTTATTTTTCGTACCAGACTGCTTTAATTTACTAAACTGTCCGTATGCATAGAACTGCAAATAGTCGCCATGTTTTCGCTCAGCTAAAGTCAAAAGTTGAAGTGGATTCAGACTCAGCGAAAGTTAAGCCCTAAGGGCTAAAGCTATCTCTTCCATGCAAATCGAACTGACTTTAGCCACGTTAGTTTGGCTCAGCTTTGGTCTAAATAGGTACTTTTGGATTCAGCGAAATCACTTCACTTTTTGACTTTAGTAGGTACTTAGACCGAAGTTTAGACTCAGCGAAAGTCTCAGCAAAAGTCTAAGTCAAAAAGTGAAGTGTCCCACTGTCTCGATGGCTGTATAGGCATTGCGTGTGGAGGCAGTGTGCAAGGCCGGTGAGGTTCATCGCTCCAAGCTCATGAACCACATAGAACTCAAACTGCAGGATGCCGGCGAGAAGCGTGAGGCCAGGCTCAGCAACCTTCAGGACCGCATCCGCGAACGCATCCGCAAACACGTGCGTCACTCACATGTCATGCAGCCGATAGCACTGTGTCTTGCTAGCTAGCTTACAAAGTTTTTTTTTAAAAACTATATTACTAAAAATAATAATTAATTGATTAATCATTAAAGAAATTACTAGATTACAATTTTTTAATGCATTAAAAACATTGGTAGACTCTTTAAAAGCTTAAAATGACTGATGATCATGGTTTGTAATCTAATTTTATTTTGCATAAGACATGTCATCAAGATTTGTACCTGTGCAGTGTTAGTTTAGCCAACTGCATTTTGTGAGCTTTGACTAAACAGTTTGTACTGTTTACTGCATGACCATCACTTTTTTTGGTTTTGCTTCAGTTTGCAAAAGATAACAACAACCAGTAGTTGATTCTGTAGTTTTTGCCGTCTTTCTTGACGTGCACACTATGAATAACTACTAATTAATGTTTTATGTAATACCAGTGACATCAAACCCCCAGATATTCTAAAAATATTATTTAAATGCAGCAAATAATTTAGATTTTTTACTGGTGTATATTTTTGGTATTTAACAGCTTTTTCAAGTGATTTTACAGCATTTAACCATTGTTTGGTGACTGTTTGCATATGATGTTGATCTGTAATTGTCCGTTGTGATTAAAAGTTGAAGATAAGGGTGGCAACCATGGCATAGCTTTTTATGAGAAATCCATCTTAGAGCTACGGAGCGTCACCTGCCATGTGGGATCACACTGTGTTACCTGCCAAGTTTATCTGTTCGCAGACAGTCACCCATCCAAGTAGTAACCACTTGATAGCGACCCGACCGCGAGTCGAACCAGCAACCTCTTGATTTTAATAAATTGCTGTGTTAACCTATGAGTCTATTCAAAGACTTTTCAATAGTTTGTTTGACAGTACAAAGCCCCCTTGTGCTAGTCAGCATCTGAATAGGCTGACTTGGCCTGTGTGCATAGTCAACAGAGGCAGTGAAGCTGACAATGGTGAACTGAAACAATGAGTGACGTCATGAACTGTCTGTTATAGAAACCCAGCTGTTATATAGAGACGTGGGGCCAGGAGGGATAGAGGGCTGAGTTGACCTGTGTCTCTGTGGTCTGGGCTGTGTAGCAGAAGCAGGTTGCTGAAGTGATTGAGGCGTGCAACAAGTTCAGCAAGGAAACGGAGGAGAAGATAATTCAGAAGGCGGAGGCCAGTCTCAAACAGAGAGAGCAGCAGTTTGACCGACTCATGGAACGACTCCAGAAACATGTATGTACATACTTGCTTGCTTCTAGGGTTGAAAAAACTGGTTTTTTGAAAAAGCCCTATCTGGTGGGTTTTGGGGTTTTAAGTTTTTTCATTAAATTGGTTTTTAGCCGACCGTACTTAAGCGATGGTTGTCGTCCGTCACTCACGGATGTCTTGTGGCTAAGCTTTGGGTCATAGGGGAAAACTTACACGGGTAATGTATGTTAAACTTGGGCATGCAGAATTTTGAGTCATCTAGTGCAAAGGCATTATTTTCAAATTTGGGGTTGAATGGACAGGGGGGTAGGACAAAATGTGCGTTAAACGGAAAACTGGCCATACCTTGGAAATGGTGAGAGATACGGTCAAGCTTACCATTAATCACTAATAGGAAGTGGCATATGCCCTGTCAGATGTGATAGAAATTATTGACCTTGGATGACCTTGAAGGTCACTGACAGCCAGTACAGTTAGCTGTCCTAGCAACAGCTGGGCTTCTTGTTTTTTAAAGGCCCAACTAGGTGGGTTTTGGGATTTGTGCGGGTTTTCAGTTGGTTGATTCACCATTTGGTAGAACACGAAAGTAAAAGTGGATCAAGTTTGGGATCGATTTTTTGGTTGGGTTTTTAGTGGTTTTCGTGTCAGAGGTGTGAACTTATTTGACGACATTTGCTGACAGATTTTTGTAGGAAATTTGAAAACTAAGCAAGTTTCAAATTATCCAGTTGAGTCACGTCAAAGGTGTGAATAAATGGATATTAGCTAATTAGTGGATAACACAAAATGAATTACAAATGCAATTGGCTGAAATATTCAGAGTAGGTTTGACATGGCTCAGCTTCTAAATTTTGGTGACAGACGGTGGTGCCAGCTGGTGAATATGGAAAAAAGTGTTGTATTGAGTTTTTTTATACTCACCCAGTGTCACCACTGTTTTTGGTCAAGGTTTACGGTCTGTGGCTGCCCTTTTTATTTAAATACTGTCGGCAGTACTGACGGACAGTATTGTTTTCAGCTGTGTTTTGGGGTTTTTTTTTTGTCCATGAACACAATAACGGATTTGGCTGAAATCTTTAAGGAATGTTAGACTAGCTGGTTGTTGCTAGACTGTCCAATATTTTGGTGGTGATCGGGACCAGCATCTGGATTAAGGAGCAGATTTTCAGATTTTTTGCCAAATGTTGCCAGATAAGGACAAAAAGTTTGTTCAGTTTGTTCACACGATAACTGATGAAGTGCTGCATTCAGCTTGGTAAAATTTTATATGAACATGTACCGCGACAACTGCAAAAGCCTGTCAAATTTCAAGGTCAAAGGTCAAGGTCACAGTACCGGATTTTTGGATACTTTACCATTGCGAGATACGACCATGCTGCTAATAGCTGCTAGGCCGATAGCCATTGGCCGACGCCAACCTCATGGCTATAAATATCATAGCTTGCTACGGCGGCTCCTTCGGACAGCTTTAGCCTTGTGCAAGGCTTGACAGCCTAGTGTTATGTTAATGGTTAAATGCTATATTGTGTTATTATATAGCTCTTCATAGGAAACCCATCTCAGAGCTATGGAGCATTACCCAGTATTAACACAGTGTCACCTGCCACCCGACACAGGTGAGCATGCCCTGCCTTAACCCCAGCCAGATAGGCCAGTACTTGATTTACCTACTCCGGAGGGATGGAAGGCTGAGTTGACCTAGGTGGCTGGTTACATACCGAGATGGTTTAGTGGTTTACCTGCCCGCAGGCAGTCACCCATCCAAGTACTAACGGGGCCGGGCGTTGATCGGATGAAATGCGTTACCGCTGCGCCACGCCACCATCTGTGTATCTGTACAGGAGCAGCATGGTGCGCAGGTGCGTGCAAACAAGCTCAACCAATCAGCATCCAACTGCAGCATTGACAACTCCCTCGATTCTACCAATGGCAGCAATTCCGACATTGAGACCAACATCTAGGTTCCCTCCCATTCTCCCCCATCCCCCTGGGGTGATTTCTGGGGGCTCATAGTCCCCCTTGTCTGCTGGCTCCTTGTGGTTGCTTTCTGTCTGTCCGTCTGTGTGTGGCGCTTTTGTCGGATTCCATTTGTTTTGCGCCTTGTTGACTACGCTGCTATATGCGTGGCATGTTTGTCTACGATTGAAAACTGTTTATCGCTGCTGGGGTAGCCATAGGGGGCACTGGGGCGTTTGCCCTCCTCCCCTAGGTGACCATACAGTTTACTCAGTTACGGTACTCAAAATCGTTCCGAAATGCACAAAATTGCTTCATTTTTACACCAAAAAAGATCTGAAAATTTTCTGGGAAGACGGCACAGCCCCTTCCCCAGCTCTCTTCGCTGTTGGGGAGGGCACAGCCCTTCCCACATGCCGCTCTTCAAGTGCCTCCTACAACCAGATTCTGGCTATTCCGTTGTTTGTTAGTCACATGTCTGTGCCTAGCTTAATGCTTGCTGGTGTCTGTGTCGACTGATAAACAGTTTACAACAAGACGATGCGTTTCCAGTTTTGCATGGTTATAAAAGTTGTTGCATGACAAATCATTTTTGACAATTTTGACACCTACGTTCGTTAAACTTTAATTTTCATTTAACTGATTTTTATGCTAGCTTTGTTAGGTGGAAGCTGTTCATACCGGCCTTATCAGCGGAACATTTAAAATTAGTTTGACTAAAATGGTAATGATATCGGGCTATTCAAACAGGGACATATTTTAGAATTTGGGGTCAACCTGAGAATGGAGGCCAAAAACACCTGATTCAGTGTGGCGGCGGTTTAATTTGTCCCACAAATTTGACAAATTTGACAGCCGTCTGTCAGGTAAAACATCTTGTCAGTGAAACTGTGTATTGTTGATTAATCACAGTGATGATAAAGTAATGCCACTCTTCAGTGAATTCAGTTCAGTGGCGGCGCCAGGTTTTCAGAACTAGGGGGTCCAGGTCAAATGGTCGATTTACCATCACAACCCCCCCCTTCATGATGCTTCATCCATCCAAAAAGCTCGTATTTGCATGAATCTCATGAGTCGTCCTGTTGGAGGCTGGGGGGTCCGGACCCCTAAACACCCCCTCTGCCCGCCGCCCCTGATGCAGTTGCATAAATAGGGGCATGATATTTAAGATGGTTCTGTTTTGCTTCATCTCTACTCTGTGTCCCAGTAAAAAAACGCACCTGACATTGTCAATCATAACTTGAAAAGTGTTGCATAATTTTAATAATATTTGGTAAGAAACTTCCCAACACAACTTGCCATCAAATGACTATTAAGTTTCCCACTTCACCCAACGTTTGCTTCTGCACTACCTTGGGAAATCGAACCAAGTGAAATATGCGTTGAGATGAACAAAAACAAGGAAAATACATCCTCTAGATTACGGATCATAACTTGAAGAAGGACTACCAGATTTTGATGATTTTTGTCACAGTTATTTGTGACATAACTGGCTATAAAATGGCTGCTTAACTTTTCCACTTCACTTAACGTTTGTTTCTGCAGTACCTGGGGATACATGTTAAAATAAATAAAAAGAACGTCAATAAATGCCATCTATTCTAACCCGTGACTTGTGAGCCCCAACAGCTGATCTGTTACAAGGTTTGACTGTCATGCAGCAGTGTGTCTACCAAATGAAGATTAGGAATGTTTGTGAAGTCAAGAAGCGAGTACAGCCTGGATTAGTCTGGAGCAGAATATTATCGATAGGGGGCCTACTGCTGTCAATGTATGGGGAAAGCGTCTCCTTGCCTGTGTTCGCATAGTGGGCCAACGCTTCAAGCAATTTTACTGCAGGCAGTTGAAAAATGGACTACTGGATGAAATGTCAGCCAAAGCATTAACCGTGTAAACAAAATATGTTTTTGTGCATGATTTAGATTAAGTAGTAATACCATTTTGGGTAAAAATGTAATATTTCGTTGATTTTCTTTTCTCCAGTTAGTGCAGGAGCAGACGTTGGGCGAGGTGGGAAATTTAATAGTCATTTGATGGCCATTTGTCTCAGAAATATTCATGTCAAAAATATTAATATCTGATCATCCTTTCTGCAGTTACGAGAAAATGTCTGGGATGTTTTTTATTGGGACACAGTGTACACTGTTAATATGCATGACATGGGTAACTGAGACATGGGTAAAAGTGCCGTGAACATTCAGGGAAATTTTGGGGGATTTCGTGTGATTGTAAGTTTTTAGTTAATTAGCGTTGACTTCTGTATACATAAGATGTCTTTCTTCTAGTTTCCATTTTTGTGAAGATCTCACTTTTGTTCGCTTAAGTCATCGCCATTAATTAACGTTTGTTTTATTTTGTACGAGGCTAGAGTTGACTGTAGTTGCTATAGTAATCGTTGACTATTTCTGGTTGCCTTACACTTGTTTTGTCTAGGCTGCTGTTCTACGTTAATGCGGTGCATATCAGAATGCGTGATGAAGTAGACCATCATTTTTGTCTAAACTTGAGCAAATATTGAACGACTTTCAGAATTATTTTACTGGCGCACTCTCCAAAAGATTTGCAATAAAGTAATCAGAGATCCCACCACACCGTAAATGCATCGCCACACTGCCTTGTGAAAAACTACACTAGCAGAAAAACAGCTAAGTAAACAAAGGTTAAAGGTGGTGTTATAGTTCTTAATAGAAGCCATTCCAGAGCTACGGAGCGTCACCTGCCGTATGGGATCACATGGTGTTACCTGCCACCCGTGAACGTGCCTCGCCTTAACCCCAGCCGGAGAGACTGGTACTCGATTTACCCACCCCAGAGGGATGGAAGGTTGAGTTGATCATGAATGCAGTTAGTTTATTTGCAAGTTCATGAAATTAAGTGAACATTTGCAACAGCGCTAATCACTGCTGTTTACATCACAGTTAACATCATCACATTATTATCCACTTTTTGCCAGCACTCAAGCCTACAGTGCATGCTGATATTACGTTTACATTTTACAAGGTAGTGTTGCAACACATTTACAGTACGGTGGGATCTTTGATGATTACTTTGCTGCCAATTTCCCAAGAGCGTCAGTAAAATAATTTTGAGAATTTTGAATATTTGGCAAAGCTGGTTTGTGACTCGCAATATGGAATAATTTCAGCGTCGTTCTTATACTGAGTTGGTGCTAATTTCGTGCATAGTCTTCAGCGTGCAGAAATGCTGCCTGTTTATCAGTGTGAAGTGATGTAGTATGTAGCAAACTGCTAACGTGTGACAGTGCTGTTAGTCCACGTGTGTACAATATCCGTCATGTCTGTCAGTTGCTTCAGTCCGTTCATGCATGTAGTTGTGCTTGTTTCATTGAAGAAATTGAAGAAATTACAGTCAGTTTTTGCTAATTTACATTTTCAGATTTTTTTTGCATTCTTCACGCCAGAAAAACTTACAGAATGAAACCCTATATTATAAGCCTAAAGCAAAAAAATCTCCTGCAGTGCATCACAATATGTGATGTCATTCAGTGATGCAAAGGAATAATTCCTTCTGGCACAAAACAGCGTCAGCTAGAAGCGATCAAATATCTGAAATCTCTGCTGAGAGTAATGTTGCCACCCAGAAAACATAACGGACTGAGTGTACCTTTAACTCATAATGACTGCCAGGATTCTAAAACATGGGATCTGGATCCAGAGCCGGGTCGCCTCCTAAATCTGAGTGGTTGGTTTTTTTTTGGCCAGTCTCCGCCCCTCCGTGAAATTCCATCAAAATTGTTAATTAACCATTAATCTTTAAAATGCTAGTTGTTACCAGCTCCACAAAACTCATCAAAACTGCACACATTTAGCAAGTAAACTAGTTCAGTTCACTTTCCTTAAATGCTCGTTCACGATAGATATATAAATCAGTATACAAAACAGCATATACAACAAGAAGCCCAGCTGTCGCTAGGATAATCGACGGTACTGGTTGACAGTAACCTTCAAGGTCATCCAAGGTCAATGGTTTCATGTAATTTGAAAACCAATATGAGTCTTCCTATTAGTGATCAGTAGCAAAAATAGGCCGTATCTCTTACCGTTTCCGAGATATGGCCAGTTTTCCATTGAATTTCCTACCTCACTTCATTCAACTCCAGATTTGAAAATGTTCCTCTTGTTTAAGATGACTGAAATTTTTTCATTCCCGAGTTTCAAACACATGGCTAATTGTTCGTGCAAAAAGTTTTTTCCTACGACCAAAAGCTTAGCCACAGTACATCCGTTACAGACAAAAGAACGGACAGACGACAGCTCGTACCAATAGCTTCACTGTAAGTACGGTCGGCTAAAAATGGCAGAAAACTGAAGTAGGGAGTCGACTAGCTGGCTGTACGGCGTACACAATCTATCCAACACCCGCTATTAAATGCTCGCTATTGGTGTCAATGACGGTCAATATGCACTGTTGGTCTCTGGACAATGGAACGCGTCGTCGACTTGGCATTTTGTTACCATCAGTATCGAGGACGCAATACAATAGCTTACATAGTCTACCGAATACGAACAACCGTTAATCAGAGGTGAACTCATTAAGTTTCGGCGGCAACATCAGACATTAACGTAGACACCGTAACGTTGCGCATCCTGTACAGGTAAGGCTATCTCGCCGCGACAAGCAGGTGGCCTGGATACTGCGAGGCATATACCTCGTGATTGCATTCTCTTCAGCCCCTAGCCATACCATAGAACTTGGAAGTCAAGATGTGCTAACGTTTTGGTGCTTTTATCGTTGCCTATGCCGACGGACGCGCTTACCGTGAATGAAACTAATTCGAACACAGGTCCCAGGTGATCAGAACAAGTCACCTATAGAACCGCGGACTATAATAGAGACCCAGTTATAATACTCATATTTTTTTCTGAAAAATTAAATAGGCTACGTGAAGATGCGTTTATTTGCATCCATATAACAAGAAAAGTTGTTGGCCACTTCTTGATTTCTTGGAACTGACACCGACACCAAAGAGTCATTAATATCAATGTCTTTAGGCCTATTATTTACAAATTAATTAGCAAATAAATAATAATAAACAAAGAAAAACGTTAGATAAAATATCCAGAAGTATCTAAATATGCGGCCGTCAAGCACAGTTATATTGCAGTTGAGTTGACTTTTGCTTTTGTGTTCATTTGTGTTAAAAATTTTTTGTTCATGCAGTTTTGTCTTTTTCCTATCAATTTTTGGTAGCTAAAGATTTTCATTTAACAACGTAGATAGGTAGGCCTACATTAATACCAAGCGGTCTCGCATCAGCCTATCATTCAACCTGATTTCCCGTTAGAGAACGCTGTGCCGCACCATTCATTGGGCACTCACTCCTAGCAGATATATGGCTCCAACGTAACTACGGTAGTATCGCACCTACCTCGCCTCCTAGCTCGCTCACGCTATAACAGTGATAAGATCTGCCGACAAGGATCCGCTTTGTCGAGGGCGTGATCGTCACACGTTTTCCGGCTCGAGCAGTCCGAGGTGTAAGTTGCAATCGCAGCGACTGCGTCACCAGCTAGGATGGTGCTATTGACTTCAGCCGTCCGGCGCCGCTGTCGCAATCGCCGTGATAACGATCTTTAATTTTACGCGGACCGTTTCAGTGACGACGGAGGCTTCTATTGAACGAGAACGTTAAGTATAAGCTTATGAAGTCTGCTAGCGCATGCGGCAGATATGCGTTTAGGTCTTTACATAGCCTACATCTTTCGGCCTATTCACTGCGAATGAAGGCCAAAAAAACAGAAATAAAACTTAACTAAACTTTTTAGATTTTTATTACTGTCGCTGCAATGCAGCCATCGTTGTCTATCCAATGCGGAGGCACCTTTAATGTTACATTATCTTACGAATGTAAAATAATGTAATCATATGATTATGATAGCCAATGATAATTTGAACAATCAATAAAAAATGATTATTAACCACACCTACGACGCGGACGTGTTTTAACAGTTGAGTTGCGTTGAGTAGCCTAGTTTAGCGTCGTACGGATGTGAATTGGTCATGTAAAGGTACGGTTAGAGTTACGCTTATGGTTAGTGTTAAGGTTTATCAGTCACGATTCACGCAATAATCAAATGTGTTAACGTAGGCCTGCTTATACTTAATAATGAATCTCACGTTTATCGTTCTCGACAACTCGATACTAGGAAATCTACTTATATTACATGTAGGCCTATGACTCAATGTTGTTCATAGAATGCTGTACAAAGGCACTTAGCCTACTGACGATTTATGACTTGCAACTTTATTTCTCTGTCGCAATTTCTGTTTGTTTTGTCACGTTGTGTCAGTTGCTTATACACGAATATAATGGATATGGATATTCAGTGAAAATACGTTCTCGATTACTAGGACCGTGTGCAGTGATGCGCGGTGTAACTGTCATAGGGTGTTTACACGATCCAACAAACGTCCAGCAAACTTCCAGCAAATGTAGGGGCCTATTCAAAATACACGTGCTAATGCTGGACGTTTGCTGAACGTCCGCTGGAAGTTTGCTGGATCGTGTAAACACCCCATCAGTTAAACCAGTGGTTAGAACGGTAGCCGTTCATCACTCATTGTCCGCGCCGATTGAATACCTGTTTGTGTTTTTTTTCACTCGACCAACCAACTCTCCCCTGCACGGACATAATTTTTCATCCGTTTGTCTGTCGGTCTTTACCAGGGTCGATATGTTACGCGTTGGTAGTAGTTTGCGTATTAAGCCTATGCCTATAGTTCAACTACGAAACGTTATATTAGCGTTGTTCCTTTTTCTCTTTCTATAAAAAGAGTTTTCAAAGTTCACGAATAGGCTATTTTTGTAACGTTTTAGGCTAACGACAACTTGCCGCCTTTTCTTGTACCACGCGTTGGCAAATTGCAGCTCAGTGACGCCTCATATTGTTTAAAATTATACATTATACTTACTAGCTTTCTTATTTTAGCGTGCTTTAAAATTACAAATGCGATTCAAAGAAAAAATGTACCCGTGACGAATTTAGCCTGGTTTTTTAATCACAAAAGCTGGCGCCGTCTTCATTTTGTTTCATCAAAAATAAGCAAAATGCACGACGTACAAAACAGTTAACTGGACAGCTACGCACCTAGCTATGCCGTGTGACAGGCGTGTGATATTTCATACGGCAGATGACGCTCGATAGCTATGCGGTGGATTCCCATTAAGCCCACCCTTCTTTGGACAAATAGGCTAAACGTAAAAAGAGCAAAATTCAACACCTTTAGGCGTAATCGATTATTAGGCCTATAGCTTACGGTGTGCTTCAGTAATTTACATCTCGATTTGTGTGCATGGTGGCGAAATTAAGGAAGGCAGGGCAGCGGCAGATTCATCAAATTCATCCAACACAATTTATTCGTTCATTCAACTGACCGGCAGGCTAGGCGATGGGCGACATTACAGCCCATAGGCCTACACTTCACTTGTGCTATATGGGAGCGCGCAAGTCTGCAGTGTCAAGAGATGGTGGACACCTGTAATTGGTCTCGGTGATTAATCGTCCCAGCTAGGAGCATTCATTCATTCATTCAAGTTGCATTACACGCCGTACAAGTGTCGACTGTCACCTTTGTCGGCGGGCGGGCGCCGCAAAACACATTTTGCCCTCGACCTCCTCCCGGAAAATCGAGCCCCGAGGGGCAGTTGACTGCGTCGCGTGTTGCTAAACAAACACTCTTGTAGACCTCTGTAGCTCACCTCGTCGTTCGCCCGTTGAACAATCGACGGTTGGGAGTAGACAGAAGACAGACAGTTCGACAGAGAAAAAATTGCCTCCATTTGCCACCATGTAGAACGCGACTTGCCAGAACGTAAACTGACTTTACATACCATGTATTTCGTATTAGGTAGGGCCTACGTGTATTTCATTTGCGGTATGCCGAACTTTTGTGTTGAACAAAACACCATTACCATTATTATATTTTTATATATACTGTATCACAAGCGATTTCAGATCTTTCCGGCAGCCACTGCCTTTTCAATTTCAATTTTTATAGGGCTGCAAATAGGCTTCTCTTAGTGATTCGCTGGCAACAGCATTATCGCCTAACAGCTACATATAAGGGGGTAGGTGCAAACAGGGCGCAATTGTCTTTCACGGGGGCCGAGTTGTAGTGAATTTTCTCCCAAAATTCGTTGCCATGGCAACAGGGGTCGGCAGGGGAAAAATTAAAATGACACCGTGGGATAGCTTGGGTCGGAAAATAGGCGGTAGGTGCAAACAGTGCGCAATTATATTTTAAGGGAACCGAGTTATACCGCTTTTAAATCTCCATTGGCCGTAATGCGAAATTTTGCAACTTTTGAATGGTTGCTATGGCAACAGGAATCGTTAGGGGGTAAATTTAAATGACACCGTTAGATTGCCCGACCCCGAAAATAGGGAGTAGGTATACACAACGCGTAATTATCTTTTAACGGGGACTGAGTTATACCGCTTTGAAGTCCCATAGGCTGTAATGCAGATTTTTAAAAATTGGGGTGAAATAGGGGAAGGAGTTACCAAATTTTTATCCCAAATCAAAACAAACTCGATCTTACTTTTCGGGCTCCGAATTACTGTGCAAAATTTTATCAAAATCGAATCAAAATTGCGGCCGTAAGAGTGTTTACAGACAGACTGACAAAATGACAGACAGACGCAAGTGATTTTATAATCTCTATTCCATGCTATAGATGCTATAGCAATAGGACAGATAATAATTGATTGATCGTCTAATTCACTTGATTGTTTGATTCATTAAATGACTGTTATTCTTTATGTGCCTTTTCTTCCATATGACAAGTTTACGTAATTATCTTCTGACACTTGTTGCTATGTCACTGCATGGTTTCTCTCTACATGCCGCTGTGTATGAAGTTGTGCTCCAGAAATAGGCCTAACTTGGTAATTTGTAAACTAACTGTTGTTTTGCCCAACATTCGCAATTCTTTGCCATTTATAATTTTAAGCATTTTGTGCAACGATTGAAATAATTATTTATTCAGTTTATTCAAAATGTAAACTATTTACTTCTAGTTGTAATGTGGAGTTGAGAACGTTTCTAGCGATCATCTAGCTGAGAGGCTCGATTGGCAGTTGCCACTCCACTTTCTAATGTCGTGTACATGCAGTGAATGTCTATAGGCAACAGTACATTAGATTACATTCCGGTGAAATCAATCAACTAGCAGCTCTTCCATATCGCACACACAGCAGGGTGTCTTTCTGTCTTTCTATTCCGGTTTATCCAGGTCTGTGTGTGATACAGTAGATACCGCTATCGCTACAGCGTTAGGCCTAGTGCCCTTATTGTTCTGCCTGAAACTCTGGAGCATGAGAGAAAAAAAGACCCTAGTTTTCTTAGCCCAAGAAACTGGTACAATGTCCTATACCAGAATCTGGTATCAAAAACTTGTATAGGGGCATTATAAAAGTGCGCACAAGGCTTCTACGGAGACACAAGAAGCACTTGCATCGATTGCCGTCGGCCTTAAAAAATTGCGATTAGCTCCATGTAGTCTTCCCATCTTTCTGTTTCATTTGTTTTTTTTTATCTCTGCAGACGGACTAATCCACCCGCCTCGCTGGGACTTGCGATTTATTTCGTTAGATATGTATTAGCTCATGTACGCTGTCTTTCGCCTCATTTTGCCTGTCTCAGCTGCCCCATAGGGACGTTTGATAGGAAAAACAAGAAGTCATAAAGACAACATTGATGTGGAGTGGACGTTTCCGCGGGTAGAAGTAAGCGATGTGCCAATAAATTAAACCATAGATGTTAAAAACATTGATTTGAAAATTTAAAAAAAAAACATAGCAAACATGTTTTTTCACTGTTAAAAAACATTGAAAACACGCATAGACTAAAAACATTAAACTACATTGTTCAAGTAAGAAGAACCATCTATTATACTATCAAATAAAGTCAATAATAATACTGCTACAAAGCACTCGCTCTGTCCAGGAAATGGACGCTAAACACAATTTGCCCATGAGAAATGTGTAACTTTGTATGTTTATGTTTTAACAACAGCAAAAACACGACATTTAAAAAACACAAAAAAACATAATTTTTTTTAAAAACATAAAAACAAGTTTTTAAACTTTTATTAAAACATAAGAACACATTTTACATTTAGTCCTATGAATTAAACGCATGTCTAAGCCTAACCACAGACTGAAAAAGCGTTTTGGTAATTATAAACTTCTGTTCTAGGCTATAGTCCTTGGTCGCTGTTGTAGTGTTAACATCGAAGTCATCTATAAAAGGGTGCAGTAAAAAACGATGAAATACACATGAGTGGGACTGCAGTAAGTTAGATTTCATTTGCTGCAGTCGCTCACGTCTCAAAATAGTCAAAACACAAACACTCGAGTCTCTAGGCCCTATAATACTAGTTTCTAGTCTCTATTACAGATGCGTTGCTGCCGCTGTCTATTGCTGACATCTGAGAGACCCGTGCACACGTGACTGTACGTGACGTCATCTCATGACGTCATCTCACACAAGTTCTTCTGATCTATGACGTCATTTATATTGCCGACTACATCGAATCCGGTGCCTCATGTTCGCAGAGATGTCATTTACTGCTAAATTACTTTGGCCTTTGTTTCTGTCTGTCTTTTCTCTTTTATTTATGGCATTTTATTGCATTTCGGTGTCTCTTTTGTGTAGTTAATAAAAGCTGGAAGTCACAGCTCATGAAAACTGTCTTAAAACTAGGAGTCTTTCACGAAGTTCACCGTGAAAATTTCGTGATCCCAGCTTGCTTCGTTTAGATAGAATTGTACAGTGTGACAGACGGACGGACAGACAGACATCTCTGGGATAACTAAAGGTGCGTACAGAGCGATTGAAATGTGCTGAAATGACGTACCTTAAGACAGGGCATCTGCATAGCAAGCTATGCTGTCGCCCTTCAAAGATCCGTCGAATCTCGATCCGCACCGCTGCGGATCGGAGTTGGTAAACTGTCGCCCTGCGGCGTTCGATCTTGTCTAGCTATCCTGTCACCAGGGCGTACGTACGAGCCGGTCGGCAAAACTTCACAGAAGCCGCCACGTACGTCTGTAACTCTAGACCGGCGCCGACGTAAAAACTGCGCACCCATAGTAGCTGTTTATCGTGCAGGATCTACGAATTTCTAGTCGCTAGATGCTAGTAATCATGAATATGGTTCAAAGCCAAAAAATGGCGGTCTTGCTCTCGCTTTTGGGCCAACCGCTAAGCTGTAAGCTTAAAGGTCGGCCTTTTTGTCGTGGTTGTCGTCTGTCCCTCTGTCACGGATGTACTGCGTCCAAACGGTGCAAGATAGGGCATAAGTTGCTATTGATCACTAATAGGAAGTGGCATATGCCCTTTCAGGTGACATAAAAATCATTGACCTTGGATGACCTTCAAGGTCAGTGACAACCGACAACGGTCGGTCCCACCTTAGCGACAGCTGGGCTTCTTGTACATTATTGGTCTTGGTCGAAAGTCTGCCAGTCTGTAGTGTAACTGATTTTGGTCACTTGGGTGTGGTGCATCTCGTTCTACACTGTGTCTCAAAAAAAGTCCCACTTTGTGATTGTCCATATCTTCGTCAAATATTGACCGATTTCCAAAAGTTTTTCACTGACACATTTTGTGGACAAGTAGCAGTAGTGTTATTGTAAAACATACCACCACACCTTAACTGCGCCTCTACACTACCATGTGAAACTCTTGTTGTCAAAAATGTCTAAAATGCTAGTAAAACATATGCAAAAATTATTTTCTAAAAACAATTTATCTACAATTTTTATATTAATATCTAATAATGTTTAGTTTTTGATACATTCCTTGTGTTTCTAAACAAAAGCAGATGATAGTATTGTAAAAAATATTTTTTATGCAGTGACAATACACTGGTAATGTAACGTGCATTTAGCAATAGGGACAAGGCTTTAAATAAGAACTTTTTTGAGTTCAAAAATGCAGTTTGCAAAGAATACTGGCAAAATTTCTTAAGATAAACAGAAACAGGGAAGGATTGGGACACATTACTAAAAAGATTTGGATAACAGGAAGCACTGAACAAAGGCATGAGAACGGCAGATTGAAGCATGCACGTACTGAAGAGAACATGACCACTGTGGATGAACTGGTAGCCTTACTAAACCACGAAGGCCAAAAACAAACACTCTGAATAACACGTTAGATATCCACAAAGTCGGGTCTAATACAGCATAGCATTGTACCGATCATTTGTCGCAATTTTGGTCTGAAGTGTTTTTCATCTTCCAACATGCCTGTTGCTTAGTATTGCTAGTTTTTATTTCATTTATATTTTACAAGGTAGTGTAGCGACGCAGTTATGGTGTGGTGGGATATTCAATAACTGCTTTATTGCAAATTGTCCAAAGAGTGTGCGAGTGAAAGAATTTCGAAAATTGGCTAATATTTGTCCAAAGATATGGACAGTTACAAAGTGGGACATTTTTTGAGACACAGCGTAGTTTCACCTGCGTCGGGTAGCATGTGTGATCCCATATGGTAGGTGACGCTCCGTAGTTCTGAGATGAGTTTCCTTCCTATGAAGAGCTATACCATTTAACCATAGCGTTCGTGGCTGCTTGCAAGTTGTGACAGGCAAAGGACGTTCATAACTTCATACTCGCTTCATGCACTCTTTCTACACTTTTTTTTCTCCAACTCGGAAAAATAAACACACACCGTTAAAGCATACGTGTAACAAACGTTTACAAACGTTTTTCTTACAAAAACGCATTTCCACGTTTTTCAAAATTTATTCAACGTTAAAGAATTATTTCATATGAAATTTCATATTTAAAAAAAATTTGTCACCACAGTGATCACACACATGTAACTAAATCTAAATTTTAAAAAAATCTGCCATTACAATAGCACTTTGATTTTTTGTATATAATCATTTTCAGTCACCGTCATTTTCATATTGACCGTTCAACGTAAGTTTAACGAGAAGACCAGCTGTCACTATAAGATAGCCGACCGTACTGGTTGTTAGCGACCTTCAAAATCATCCAAGGTCAATGATTTCCATCTAATATGACAGGACGTAGGCCACTTCCTATTAGTGATTAATAGTAACCTTAACCGCATCTCTCACTGTTCCCGAGATATGGACAGTTTCCCGTTGAAAAACGCACATTTTTCCTACCCCCTTCATTCAGCTCCCAATTTGAAAATGTTCCCATTGGAGTAAGTCACTGAAATTTTGCATGCCCGAGTTTCACCCACATAGCTAATTATTCCTGCAAAAAGTTTTCTCTTACGACCTAACCGTTAGCCAGGATATATCCGTTACGGACAGATGGACAGACGACAACCATGCCAATAGCTCGACCGTTACATAAGTACGGTCGGCTAAAAACGGAAAAAAATAAAAACGTTGAAATTCTTTTTACAATAATTTTAAAAAATTACAAACGTTCATTTAAACCATGCTTCAACCAATAAATGCGTGAATGACGTATGTAAAAACAACACATGTGGCAAACAATGTGTAAAAAGTTATTTATTACAATACAGATGCAGCGAAAACCGAGATGACTACAAAATCATTTTACGGTAAAAATCTGTTCGGCGACCAGTGCCGGCGTTAGAGAGTTGGAAGCCCCCCCCCAAATACAAGTGTGAGACCCCATAATAGGGAGTCTGGGGGCGGATCCCCCAGCGGGGTCCAGGGGGTCAGGGCGCGAAGCCCCCTGAAGCTGAAACACTTATGGCTTTTGGACGTTCACTGAAAGTCGCAAATTTGCCCACTTTAAAAAAATTTGAAACGCAAAAAAATCATATACAATTTGTGTTGTCTTTTAAAAAAAATGACGACTATATTCCGCAATACGTCACAGATTACTGCACGGTAATGAAAAGTAATGGACTTGTCCACTTTGGGTAAACTTTCCACATGTTTATTCATTTTATATTTTAAATATATTTTTAAAAACTAGAAAATGTTTTTCACACCTAGCATAAGGCCCCTGAGCATACGTGATCCCCCCC
>Ga0209367_1002436_pt1 | contig 24576 bp, 11 predicted proteins | sample WorMetLIZISLAND2_FD_187412 | JGI IMG/M metagenome (GOLD analysis project Ga0209367, IMG submission 187412) | Marine gutless worms symbiont microbial communities from Max Planck institute for Marine Microbiology, Germany - Olavius geniculatus... ... | reverse complement strand
CTCACCGAGAATGGTCAGATGACATTGAGCAGTGGTGTGGGGCAACCCTGCATGAGTTAAGCCACGCTGCCCTAGATAGGCAGCGGTGGGCAGCGATAGTAACAATGGCGTCAGACACCAACGGGCATTGAGCCCACGGTTGTCGATGATGATGATGATGAATGTGGTAACTTGTTATACTTCTTACTAGCTAAATGCGTAAATGCGATTGATCGAAATCGCGTTACGTGCAGGAATAAAGACTAAACCAAACTGTTTTTCGACCGTGCAATACTTCTACGGCTTAAAACAGTAGCCATCTAAAACGGTTACGCTAGGGGTAATATTTTCCTACATTGACGCCAGTCATTATTTATATAACAGCTTTAGTCTTCGGCATGTTCTTCTCTTCAGGATTCTACTTCCCGCCAAACCCGGGTCTTGGGAGACTACACTACACTGTGTGCTGGAGCCAGACGAACGGCAAGCAGCTTATGCAGCTGAAGCGTCCGGTACAGTATTTACAGACGCCATTTATTCTGTCAGTTTCTTTGTATTTGATCGTAATTCATGTTTATCTTTAGCACACACAGTCCATCTGCATTTGCCTGGGTTATTCTGGAACTTTCATTCTGTTTTCGACGACATTTCGATAAGGTAACGAGTCTGCAGAGTACGTTCATGTGCACCGAGATCCACAAAAGTACCAGCGCTTTTATTTTTATTACAACTTTGGTAAATATGAACCTATTGTAAAATTTTTTCACCTTACAATCAAAGGTGTACTACAAAGGGCAAAATAACTTACGACTTTGGCTACCTACTTGTTTTAAATCCGTTGTTGCAAAATGTTGCGAAATTCGGATGTGCAACTGTACACTTTCACAGAAACATTTAGTTTAAAAAAATGTAAAATTGTTTATTTACATTTTACAGTAAATATCTACCGTAAGTGTTGATTTTTCCAATTCCTTGTTCACGTGTTTACCACAAAGCCAAACTGGCAGGACATCACACTAGCTCTTTTAATGTTATAAATAAATAAACTCTACGGTCACGCGACGTCGCGTTTTCGACGTTTTTTGCTTGCAATGCCAGCCGTTCGTTGCCCTCCTGGCATTTTTCAGACCACTGCATTAAAGTCTTAAACCCCGTTTGCATGCACTGTCCGCTTGGCTGCATCTCATACAGACCACGGCAGGTGCTACTTCCCTCGATGCCGCAGACCAGTGGGACATCAGCCCCCCCCTCAATCTCCCAGACAAGACATAGATACACTTACGTTTAAACTGCATTAAATGTGCCAGTTTGGTCCATTAATTTTTAGGAAAAAAATATATCGTTGCCACCAGATTTCATACTTTAAAGCTACAATGCATCAAATTTGATTTCGGATGGGGCTCTGCCCCAAACCCCGCTGGGAGAGTTTACAGCACACCCCCAGACTCTTTAGCTGGATTTAAAGGGTCCTACTTTTAAGAGGAAGGAGAAAAGGAAAAGAGAAAGAAAGAGAGGTAAGGAGAGAAAAAAAGAAAAGAAAAGGAAGAGAGATGACGAAAAGAAGATAGACAAGCAAAAGTGGAAGGGAGACGAGACCCCCAATTCACATTTCTGGCTGGGCCACTGCCGTAGACCGGTCGAGCGCGAGGCTTTGACACTGGCAAGTGCTGTGTCAGTCACTGTACACACGCGTGACTTTAGACCGCGTCCTCCTCGACGCTGAGCGATGACGCGTTGACGATTTTCTACGTCGCTCCATCATCCGAAATTCGATTTTCTTCCACGGAGACGCGTTATAAATGCCTCGTCGCCCATTCAACATGCATCAGCAGTTCATATATAAAACGTTGTGGTGGCGCGAGGCTGCTGCAATAACGATGAATCTTCATAAGAACCGGCGGCAGTCTCTTTACGTGACCAGAGCGTTTGGCAGTCAATCTTTGCGTATGCGGTTCAAACTATCAGACGCTTCGGCGGCTAAATATAACAAGTTTCTTCCACCGAGTCACGATCACCATTTCGCTGAATCGCTGCGCCATATTTAACGCGACAGGTAGCTAAATGTATCGTTATTTTACCGCAGACAAATCAAGCAGAAATAACTACAAAACACGTTAAAAGCCGGATAACCAATTTCATTTATTGCCATAACTTGGCTAAATAAACTTATGCAGTGATTTTAAGTATATTTTTGGCGTTACAGCAAAAAATACGGCACATAAACGCAAAATCATGTCGGTCCGCCATATCACCTTTCATCTTTACTCTGCAGCCATGCTACTTAACAGCGACGGAAACGATATTGCTAAAATTAATGTCACAGCAGTACAGTTAAATAAAACACAGAACATTGACAGCAACGTCTTTTGTCACTAATGCGTCATACTGTGTTCAAGTGTGCTGTTTTAGGCTTATTGCGTTTTAGTCATGTCCACCAACCGTTTTTGGCAACTACGCACCCCAAGCCCCGTGATCGGCTGAAGACTTGGAGAGGTGAAAAGCCCCATCTATTTTCTACACCTAAATACCATCGACGACGCTTGACGTTTCTGTTTGCCATCCAGTGATTTCAGTATTTCAAAACATACACACTGCAATGATCTATCTCACGAGACTGTGGCATCAAGACATACTGTAGCGTCTGGAAGTGAACTAAACGCAAAATGCCACCATGCCACACATTAACAACGCGGATATATGCCATATAAAGCGTACAGAGTCTATAGGCCACATGTTAGCATGTTTCAGCACGATCCAGTAATTTGTAGAGGTGTGCTGTGCACCTATATGAACAACGAGTGTGCAAGTATGCCTACGCGTCGGTGGTAAAGGTGCAACAGGCAAGTTCACACGACATGTAGGCAGGCAAGCAGCGCGACTTACTCGTTTGGCATAGAGGCTGAGACGTGCGCCGACTGCAGCAACAACACGACCACGACTAGAAACGACGACATGACAACGATCGACACTGTAGACCTCGAAGCTTCATAACGTCTCGCCATTTTGTTCGACAAAACAGCGACAGAGCGAGCGTTGCTATTCCTGTAGTCGGCGCCCCGTTGCAGTTGCGTGTAGTATACCTGCTGCTGTGCTGAGCGCAAAGCTATCAGCTGCTGCTGCTGCTGCGCCTGCTGCTGCAGCTGCGCTGTATCGCTGACGCAGCCACTGCGCCGTGGCGCAACCAGCCTATAGATGTTGTTACTGAACTCAGCCGCTTACAACGAAGGCGCAGCGCTCTCTGCCGTGTTTAAGGCTTGTTTGTCAAGCGGCTTTCATTTACCTGTATGCGTGACGTCTTCCTCTTTATTTCGTTGGCATCAGGAAATATTGATTTAATCTCTCATTGGCCCTCTTTATCATGTCGACGCGATCAACATTTTCTGGCATCGATTTCTGGATGAGAGTTCTGCGCGCTTGACTGGTTTCGAATTTCGATTATAGGCCTATTTATAGGGGGTCTTACTCACTGCGAGCCTGCGAGCGACGTACGTTTCTCGGAGGTTCTCTGCTGAGAATGAACCAATAACGTTTATCTCATGCAGTCTTTATTATTCCGAGATTGTAACCGATGTGTTCGACAAATATCAAGCCAGCCGTCTCATTAAACCAACTGTTTTCACTAGCCAGTATGCCTACATCCAATATCGTAGGTGTGCCTTAAGGTGTAAATTCAAGTATACCGTAGAAACTATGAGATAATTAACTTGGAATGAAAAAAGTCGATATTGTTAAATAATTTCTGGTGATAAATACTGTAAATGTGTGGGCAAGATCTCTTTCCGGCCTTTGACATTGTCCACCACTAGGCACTATTTATGAAGCTTAGGGAAAGAAAAATATCAATATCACTTGGGCTGCATAAAAATTTGTCTTATACTTGCATATTGGGGGTGTAACTATCTAATGTAATGACATTCTTATCTAGCGATTATTCAGATATTGTACACAATTACACATGTTGTAGGCTGCTTATAAACAACTTACAACTGTTTGAGTTGTCTTTAATTTCCTGCATCTCTTTGTAGTGTATACTGCAGTATTAATTATTGCCGGAATGGTGGTAAACTTGTATACAAATTCAGCGCTGCCAGTCACCGTGAAGATTAAACAGTAGGTTTAATTATTTTAGTAAAATAAAGTAACAGCAACGTTAGTGTCAAAAATAATGGAAATATCACGTGTATTGTAGATATTACACCACAAAATGCAATGAATAAAATACTAACAGTAGACGTTCTCGTTACTAAGTTAAGCTACTGAAGAATTCTGCTGTTAAAACGATGATGATGACGATGATGATAATCGCGTCGTTTAAACTCATTTCAGTCATAAGCGCTGATAATTCGTAACTGTAAGCTCAGTTGTGGCAAAAATCACAAAAGTCGTAAACATTGTATAATTACTACTGTTCAGAGTCAACGTTGCTTGCATGACGATGTCTGTCTAAGTAAGTAGTCTCCTTTTGTAGCGCACCATATGTCAAAACAAAAGTTCAAATCGTATAGGCGCGTACGGTAGTTAATGGCGGTGTTGTCCGAGAACAGGTGAGTTTTGAAGTGGGTCGGAAAGTGTTGAAGTGGGTGCTGTTCGAATGGTAATTGGTAATTGTCTGTATAGGCCTAGCGTAGTCTTTTTGCCGCTCGTCTTGAATTGTTTCGCTGGTCTGCTGGTTTTGCGCTGAGGTCAATCTCAGATAGTAGTCCATCAAACAGTAGGCCTAGATATTGTTTGATGACGTTCAGCAGTTTAAGTTTCTCGATGGCGGGAACTATGGACTTGAAGTCAGCTTCGACTGACAACTGTCGCCTGATGACACTGTCGCATTAGGCTCGGCGGTTCTTGTTTGTCTTCGTCCAACCAATCCAATAGCTCATCTACCCAATCATGTGTCGTGTCGTCATCTACTGACCACTGTAAACAGGGCACTTCTTCATCAGATGGTGTGTAACGCATACGGTACATTTTAAGCCAATTTTTGACCCCCTTTGAAAAAAATTCTTGGGGGAACCCTCGTCCCCGATGGGGTGTGCGCTAGCAAGCTTTAGTTATTCTATAGCGCGTATAAAAATTTCGTGGCGCAGCACTCCCTAGAAACCAAAATAGGCTTATAGTTTCCGAAAAAGTCGATTCAGTGGATATGATTGCACCGCTAAATTTCTGTGGTTAGTGGACCAAAGTTCACCGAACTTTTTTGCCGAATGCGGTAGGAAACGCTGTCGATTGCAGAGTTTTCCGATTTTGGATATCTCTATCCGTTCTGGAGAAATTTGAGGTCAAAGTCAAAAGCGGTCCAAAATCGCGCCAAATTTAGCATGTTTTGCCCCCCCATTTTTTGGAGGGGGGCAAGCACCCAATTTTTGCACTGGAATTATAAAACTGAACATGCTTCCGACCACGTGACAAAATTTTACGGCGATCGGCCGAGGGACGTCGGAGATCTCGGGTTGAAAAAAGTTCCGGGCGGTCTAACAAAAAATAGCATTAGCCTATCAGGTAAGTAGCCTATAATTTGCATTAATCTAACGAAGAGTTCACAACGATTCATCTTTGCCTTCAAAAAATCTTTACATAACTATCAACTAATCAGTACTAACCTAAGAAAGTACACGACACGTCTACAGCTATTTCTTCTTAAGCCAAACTGATTATCGACAGAGATAAAAACGACATTGCTCAGTCTAGAATGCATTCAATGCAATGTCCTAATAGGCCCGTTCCAATGACAACAAAGCTGCTAGATACAGCGAAAATAATCAAAGGCTACAGCTTCTACGTCTTACAGATTAACCGCAACCATTTAGGCTAAATTATTTTTAAATATCGGTACGTATATCGCTTACAGTTTTAATTTCAGAAAGCTGAAGCCTCACAGTGTCTAGTTCTAGGTCTACTTCAATTCCGAAATCATACATGTATACAATATTATTGAATCAGCCAAACGAACCGCTATGTATAGCAAAGTGACAGTCTCGATCACGCAACAATAAACTGAAATGAAGGCACTGCACTGCAGTCGATCTGCTAATCATTCTGAAGCCCACACTTCTTTCGCTATAAACAACGTCTTTGTTGACGCATTCGCAGGCTGCAAGCATTCGACTAACGTATTACATCAAAAAAACTGCTGGCCCATTCTCCATGGTTTGTAGATCCTTACTTCGTCCGCGAAATAACAGATTTGCACGCTAGCGCCCTCATCCACAGAGAAAAAAAACACAATATTAAAATTTCTTTGAATATAGTCATACGGTGAATTGGAATTCGTTGTATCTATCGTTGTAAAATCACAAACTTATAACTCGCTACATAAGGCAACCACACAAAGCACCATTGCGCAATAAAATAACGAAATGTTACAAAAATGACGGCGCCCAGTGTCGATATAATATGCGGCTGTCCGCGTTATCGTCATATAAGCATCAACAATGTAATACACAGCCATTGCCCATTAACGAAAATTACGGCACAAAATTTTTGCAGTCTGTTTCTTGCTGCCTTCAGACCAATTTTGGTTTTGTATATGCCCTTTTGTTCTCGAGTTCAAAGCCCATGCGAGACGGCAGACGAACAGACAGACGGACGGACGGGCTAGACGCGTAATGCGGCCCATAAAACGAACGGCCACACAATAATTACTACACGGTGTCTCAAAAAAAACATCCCCGACATTTTCGATTGTAACTTGAAAACCAATTATCAGATGTTGATAATTTTTGGTACGAATATTTCTGATACAACTTGCCATCAAACGACCATTTAGTTTCCCACTTCACCCAACGTTTGTTTCTGGACTACTTGGGGAAAGCACAACGAGCGAAATATCACTTTTTATCCAATGCAACATGATTGCTTAATTAACATAACGCGTAAAAACACATTTTGTTCACATTTTTGACACTTTGGCTGACATTTCATCCAGTTATCCATTTTTCAACTGCCTGTAGTAAAACTGCTTGAAGTGTTGGTCCACTATGCGAACACAGGCAAGGAAACGCTTTCTCCATTCATTGACAGCAGTATCGATAATGTTCTGCTGGATTGATCTGGAGCAGAACATTATGCTTGGTCTGATTTCCCCAGGTAGTGCAAAAGCAGATGAAGGGTGAGGTGGAAACTAAAACACTTATTTAATAGCCAGTGGTGTCGGAAATATTTCTGCCAAAAAGTATTGAAATCTGCTGATCTTTCTTTAAGTTACGATCGACAATGTCGGGGATGTTTTTTTCAGGTTTTCTGTTTATTTCAACACATGTTTCGCTTGATCTGATTTCCCTAGGTAGTGCAAAAATATACATTGGGTGAGGTGGGAAACTAAACAGTCATTTGATGGCAAGTTGTGTCAGAAATATTCGTAAAAAATATTATCAAAATCTGACAATTGGTTTTAAAGTTACAGTTGAAAATGTCAGGGATGTTTTTTGAGACACAGTGTAATTATAATTAACATTATTATTATCGAACGGGCATAGAGCCAAAATCTGTATACGAACTAACGAAATAAAGACAACATTACGCAAGTTACAACTGCAAGAACGCAAGCAGAAGCATCGCAGACAAACGCGAAATGTTAGCGTAAGGCAGTTCTGTGTGTTTTATATAGATATTTCACCACGGCGATTATACAGCACGAACGAGTTACAAACTCAGTTCAGGGAATTGAAAACAGAAAGCGCGCCAGACTCAAAACGTAATAATAAACTCAATAACCCTCAACATAACACGCCTATCCTACAATGATGAGTTTTTTTTCTGGGGCCGCTGCTTAATTACTCACGAGCTATAAGTGAACAATAGCATCGTTGGTCCTATCTTGCACTGGTTCAAAACTGTCGGTTTTTTGCTGAAACAGATACACGGTACTCATTTTTGCACGAGCAGGAATTTATATACTACGATAGGCCTACATCAACATTACAGACATACAGTATTTGTCTAACAGACAGACAAACAGACGGACCGGCAACTAACGGTAACAGTTACTACACTTTGCACTATGCGTACATCGTACTGCAATAAAATGCGCCTATACCGTTTTAAACATCAAGTAAAGTTCACTTACTGAGTCTACCTCATTGTCATGAGAAGCTCCTTCACATAATGTTCCCTATTCTGGTTGCTATTTGAGAGCCTTTGTTTGTGTTTTTTACTAGTCCAATTACGTCAGCCGTTGCAGGCCACGCACAATTTTTCCACCAGGTGCGTGTTTGAAAGAGCGCCAAAAGACCCGTGTTCTATTATTGAAGACTGTATGCTACATAACGTTACGCATACGTGCACACGTAGACTACAGCCAGAGACGTCACACGTCGCACGATAGCTTACAATGGGCATGCGCAAATATCTATCAAAAACAAACTTTAAAATACAAACAGAAAGTCCAGAGCGACGTCGACATACAGCCTTGTTACAGTACAGCACTGATTTAAAGCAATAAAAACTAATAATAACAATAATAACGTGTGTATTTTGAATGCGCTCCGTTTGACAACGTTAAGGGCCTATGATAAGAAATACTGAAACAGAATCGCATAATTAGCGCCTATGAAAGAAGCTCGGCTTTCACAAACACTCTACCCTCCCCTCTCCTTAATCATCCAACACCCCTAGCTATGAATTCCCTTGCAATGCCGTACAATTTTGGCACAGTACATTCGACCGCCGACAGCTGTTTATGCAGAAATTTTGTACAACATTTATACAGCGAAATGCGTTCGCTTTACGTCGAAATGCACCAAAATTATTGTACAATAAATACTTTAAGCCATTTCATCACAATACGAGTGCACGTGGACGCAAGACAGACGAATGGAATTGCTGTTGCATTACTAGCAGTATAATATCGCTTGCTCTACGTAACGATGTGCGGCGAAAATAACGTGAACATTTTGGGTGGGTCAGCCAATGTCATTAAAACAACTACGTTACTGCGAACTAAATCCTGTACAAGAGCAGTAATGGCTATATCAGCGAACTAGTGTAAACTATGTAAACCGCGGTCCATAAAAAGATGCCACTTTTATTTGTTAAATAATAAATAGTTTCATAAAACACTGGCCGATATTAATAATTTTTGGCATGCGACATCTAAAAGAAACTGGACGCAAAAAGCTGTAGTTTTGCCCACCTTATACCTCAACACTGTCGTTACACTACTTTGTAGAATGCAGAAGTCACGTAGTTATTGAACGTTCTGTTGGCGAGTGGCATCAACGTCTACCATGTGCGTTCGTGCTGGAGGAGGACATTTTGAGCACATGCCGATGTCATGTGTGTAACTTTTTGAAAGACAATAATTGCTACTTTGTGTTTGTCTCAATTCAGTTAATTATTTCTGAGCCAACGCGTGCGCTACCTAGTATGAATTCATTGTTGTAAACGGCCAAACTACGACTTCTGCATTTCACAAGGTAGTGTAGTGACAATATTAAGGTGAGGTTTAGTTATTTGCGTTTAATATCTTCTTACTGTCGCATGCCAAAAATTATTAAAATCGGCCAATGCTTCACGGAGCTGTTCAAAAAATAAAAGTGGCACTTTTTATAGACCACGATGTACATATCCTAAACGACACAGGTCACAGTGTGCCTTCAAGATGCAGCCACATTATTTCAATCTTATATTATAGTTAAACGTCGTCGCACATGTGCTATAAGAATTTTTTTAAAAACAAGTTAAAACATTCAGCGTGGTCGGAGTCGAAAAATCCTCAAGAACGGAGTTGTTATCTGCATGTGTTGGATACTCTTTCACTACTTCAAAGCGTCGTTTTACAATTGTAATAAGTTGTTTAATTTATTTTGTTTAATTTTTTAAATATTCTATTTGATCTAGTGCGCACGTGCGACGGCCCTAAGCACGCGTGCGTCCATGAGGCAAGCTACACGCGACAGCCGTATACGGACAAGAGCAGTTATTATATACACACGGATATGTATATATTTGTGTACCGATCGAATGCAAGCGTCGTTCCAGCCTCTGTGTTCGTATGTACAGGCACGTCAGTAATGGGGTGTTTACACGATCCAGCAAACGTCCAGCAATTCACGTGTATTTTGAATATATTTGCTGGAAGTTTGGTGGACGTTTGCTAGATCGTGTAAACACCATATAAATGAAGTCCGCACGCTGGCCGCACAGACTGGATGGACTCTAGTCAAAACGGCTACAAGTCCTTTGCTGCGTTGGGCAGTAACATGTTACGTGCAACTTTGTTACAGAAATAAATTACTTTTTTGAGTCACAGAGTAAAGTAGTTAATTATTACTGCAACGTAAAAAATATCTTTTACTTGTTACACTTTATCTGCGGTTTAGCCTGGACTTTGAAGATTGCAGAATACTGCAATTGCAATTCAATTCTTGTAATAATGTTATTTTTGAATGTATGGTAGATACTGACATGTCAACGTGTCTTCTTTAGTCTTCTTCATCCAAAGACAATAACGCAGGCTTGCGCAGCGTGGGATTTATCTTTTTTTGTTGATGACGTTGTGTCTTAAGTCTTGCAATTCAACTGCAAGCTGTATTTTTTGGCAGAATCAACAACAAGTAATTTTGTTACTTTTGAAAAAAAACACGTGAAAGTAACACGTTATATTTGTTTCACAGTAACGTGTAACTGTACAATATTACTGTTTTTTGACCAGTAGCATGCAACGGTAACAAAATACATGTAATCCACCGCCTAACAACGGTGCATGGACAACAGCGGGGCAGAGCTGGCTGCAGTCGGACCTACAACCTCGTGTTCTCGACGTCCGGTAGACTACGGTCAAGTCCAGTCAGCTCGTCGAGTGGAACGACCCAGCCGTCGTCGTCGTCGTGTTTGTTGAGGTGTTGACCGCCGCCGTTCACCGGCAATGCCGGGTTGGCGCGCTCCAGCATCGGTGGCGCCTCGTCGCGGACTATCTCCGAGTCACAGACAGGATTTGACATCACCAGCGGATCAGTCTTACACTCCTCCATCGCCATCGGAGTCTGCATGCCCAACGCATGGACATTTCCATACATTTTGGGCGGAATAGCTCTTAAAACGCAAGCAATTCCGCCTATTCCTACGCATTTTTCCGTAGAGTGGTCTGTCCGTCTGTCTGTTTGTCGTCTGTCACATTTGTGCACACTTGGTTGAACGTGCAAGACAGTGTTGTGTCAAGGGAAGTTTAGGCGAATCCGTGGCTCAAGCCAAAAACCAGCTGCCGCCCGGCGCTCATGCTGTGTTCATCAAATGAACCGGGTCAACTCTCTGCACCACACCACCAGCCATGATGACAGCACCATAAACATTGTCCTGACTATTACTATTACTATCATCAGCCACCATGAGTTCATCAGCGTTTATTACCTGTGTGATGAAACCGTACTGCCTGCGAATACAATAGCTTTGCAAGCACTAATAACCGCTAGCATAAAGATTGTACTGTGTTACCTCAGCGACGTACTGATCCGCGTATTACTCATATGCGTACTGGCATTTATCAGATATCGTCGAATTTCTTTTTCCAGATTTTGAAAAATTAATGAATATTGCAACGAAAATAGAAGAGACGTGTTAGCTTGGAAAACGTAACAGAAGAAAGATAGGGAAAGAAAGAGAAACAATAACTAGAGAAAAGAAACAGGCTAAATCAGGGAACGGTGCTCTGATTCCAACCGATCCCTTGTTTAAACCCAGCGCTACCGAGGATTCGAAGATCGTACGTATTACAATTTTGTACAAGTGTAAGTTTAACGTATTCTAACGCTGGAGTAAAAGTGACTGACCTTCTCGCTGTCATCGCGAGCGCGACATCGGAGACAGATACAGCAGATGACCGTAACAATGATGCAGACAGCGAGCAGAATGATGATAGTCAAGAAGAGGCCGAAATGTGCTTCCCAGACGGACTGTCTGGCCTGTGGCACTGGTTGCTCGTCAACGCGCTCTGGGGTGGGAGGAACTGGCTCGATGACGACCGGAAGACCCACCTGCACGTTCGTTCCACACATCAGCGCGCAAATCGATCAACAGTTTTGTTTCGTTTCAGCTACAGTGTATGTAACGCGCTACGTGACCTAGATCTGCTCATCGTCTCATAAGGTGCATAAAATGTAAGCATACGACGTATTCCCCATTTTCATTCAAATCTGCACATGCCCTGACACTAAACCAGGCGGCTGTGAATTGGTCGAACTGAGAGCAACTAAAAAATACAAAACCAAATACTTTTATTTGGCTGCGTATTTTTCAGTTTCTCTCCATTTTAATGACTCACCGGCCAAGAAAATTTCAGATAGTCAAGAAACTAAGTAGTGCAGCCAGAATTTCCGATTGGACCTAAAATGCAATTAATCAATTTTTCTTTCTTGCGATGAAAAGTCTTTTTTGTTTTTATTTTCCGCAGTCAACCATTGATAACACAGCCTCGATTCTGCATTTCAATTGTCCTCTAGACTATAACAACAGCAAAACTTCAAGCTTCCTAAAAATTACTGGCTAAAACAAATAATTTTAAAAAAGAGACATATGACAAACCTCTTTTTCAATCTCATCCTTATGCTCATCAAGAATTTGCACAAGTTCATCAGCGTCGAGATGCACATCATCTACAACAGGCATACATATAGGCCCTCCTATACGACAATCCACTGGCACACTTTAACTTCTTATTCACAACACAGCCTATTAGCAGCTGCAGGCTAAGCAATGACAAAACTCGTTGGAGAACTTGCTCATGAATAACAAGAACAAATGTCGGTGCAAAGTGTCGACATAATACGAGGCCGTCCTTCAGAATGAACAGCATGTCGGGTATTAACAGCAAAGTATGTCTACAATGTTTAAGCCTACAGTTTGCAATTGTTGCTTTATCCTCAATCCTCGAGCTCTGCAAAGTTCGGTGACGTTCACATTTGACGTTTCAGAATAAAAACTAGTACAGTACTCCTGGCGTTAATGCCTACCTGTATCCTAAGGCAATGTGTTTAGTCATTCCGTCAAGTTAAAAGAGCATTTAGATACAAGCTTTTTTGTTCATCACAAATAGCTTAATGAAAAATATTAATAAAACAATAATGCGAAAAAAGTCGCCAACAACATACTCTGCAACGAATTCTTCATACGAACGAAAGTAACCGCAGATGACTAGTAATGTAGTGTATACACGAGGCGACCGTGCTGCGGCGACGATCGTCCCTTGTATACACTACGTAACCGAAACGGCAGACAGTCTCACCTGTGCCGTCTTTGCTACGCACGACGAAAGTGAACTTGTCATCGTCCGGGTTCTTAATAAAGTCCAGCTCGAAGACGTCGTCGGCATCACTGGCTGCGGTCGTCTCACCATCAGTCGCTTGACGTCGTCGTCGTCGTGCCCCTGTCAACTCAGCCTCCTCAGCCGCTGCGGGCGCCGCAGTCGTCACCGCATCACCCAGCCCGTATACTTCACCTGATCCCACCTCTTCTCCTACACCAACATAATTTAATAAACGCTCATAAAGGTGTTTAATAAAAACGAGTTTTAACAACTGATTCATTTTCCGACGTCTTTTTGATTTTCAATCAACGCTAAGCGGTCACTGCCAAAATGGCGGCGATTCATCTCAGAATTTCACCCATCCGGGGAGTCTGGGCTACTCCTGGGTAGATATATCGAACACTGGCCTTCTACACTGGGGCAAGGCAGGGCGCGTTCATCCTCGTCCGGAAGCAGATAACACCGTGTCATCCTGCCTGACGTGTGACACCGTAGCTCGGAGTCTGATATTCCACGAAGAGGTCATACACGCCTGTAATCTTTTTTAGCCTACCAACCTTTAAAATACTTTGGCTTGGCTTATATGCAAAAATAAACGACGTGCTACTAATAAAATAATAGCAGTTTTGTATATAAATTCAGTTATACATGCGATGACAAAAATTTCATTAACGTGAAAAAAACTGTATCTCAAAGCAGATGATTTAGTCAGATTCGGCCACTGGCTGACATTGTGCACTTTAAATATTCACATACATACATCAAGTAAAAAATCACGGTTTTTATTCAGCATTTATAAACTTTTTGTAAGCCCCTATTTTGTCATAAAAAGCTTTCTTTAACATTGCTAAATTTTCCCAAACATCTGTTGCAGATCCACGCGTGCTTCAAGCTCACCGGATCCTTCAATACTTGCGATCTCGTGTATCGGTAGAAACGGCGCCTCAGTGGTTACACTTTCTGTCTCGTCGGCGACTGTTGTTGCCAGCGTCTCCGTCGTGGTGGCCATCATCTGTAGGCGTCTCCGTCGAGCCCTCTCGCGCAATATCCGCAGAATCACGCGCCGTAGTTTATCATATGTCTCATCATCCTGTACATGAGCGCACAACGTAAAGTCGTGTCACCAATATACCACTTACTATACAGTTACGCCGACGATTATTTTGACATTGTAAAAGTCGTTTCTATACGTATATGAATTCGCCAGAGGGCAGCGCGAGACCGGCGAAATGTTCATTTCACACGCTTGTGTCTTATTTAAGTTATCTAACTGCGATACATAACTGCGAGTAAACAAGTAAGTTTTGTTATACCTCAACGCAAATACCTGCATGCGATTGGTCCAAATCGCGTCACGTGACGTTAACAAATGCGCACTGTTGCCCGGGCAACATAGAAGTCGTCACAGCTTTTCCGTAATTGTTCACTCGTAGAATTGTTTGGTTTTGATGTCAAACAAAACAAACAGTGACTGGCGTGTCGACCATCATTGAAAATGTTTTCCCCCAGTTTGTAAAATGTTGCCCTCGATCTTCGATCTCGGGCAACATTATACGAACTTCGGGTCAAAAATTTTCAATGATAACATCGATGCCAGTCACTATTTGTATAATGTTAGGCTTACACTTTTGTAAAAAAAATAAACTCGGGCGCAAAACTCCTTTTAACCACAATAACGTAGGCCTAACTGTCATCAAAATTAAACATTAACAAGTAGTTTGAGCAAAGATCACGTGACGCGCGATAGCAGCGGTCATGTCAATCGTGTACAGCATGCAATAAAATAAAAATGTGTCTTTAAGGAGTACCCAATTTTGAGGCCTGCATACGGTAGACATGTTGAATTTAAAAAATCGAAACTTGCATTGTTAAAAATGTAGGCTATATACGTTCTACGTGATAAACATTTCATACGCAGGTTGTCTAGGTCTATATCCAGCCATTTCGGCGCAATATACTCATAAAATGTGCACCGCAGCCAAAAGTTGAAAAAAAACATCAAAAGTCCTTATTTTGGGGGTTCAAGATCATTCAAGGTCATCAATGTTGACACCATTAAAAAGCTGCAACTGTTTTCACGCTAAGTTCCTAACCGAGCCAATACCGGTAAAATAACCACTTTTCAGAGGGGTTATCTGTATTTGACGCCTGCCTGCGCAGGAGTCCTTGAACCTAAGTGGTCGGCACTTGGACTGCCAAAATCTGCGTTTAATGCTGAAAATTGTATGCGCAACAGCGCAAGTTGTCTTAGTCTATATCCGGCCATTTCGTCACAATTCACCCTTAAATTGTGTGCTGCAGCCAAAAATTGCCAAACAATTGCAAAAAAATTCACTAAAACCTCTATGTTGGGAGTTCAAGGTCGTTCAAGGTCATCTGTGTTGATAAATCTAAAAAGCCCGTCGCCAGTGCTCGTTATGATAAGCCGCATGTCTGTACCTATCTGCAACCGTTTTCACACCATACGAGCCAATAGCAGCCAAATAACGTCTTTTTAGGAAGTACCCCTCTTTGATGTCCTCGTTCGAGGGGAACCGCCTCACGCAGGGGCACGAAATTTTGTCGCGATAAACTAGAGTCCTTGCGGCAGCCCATAGTAAAGATTTCGTGATCCTAGCTTGCACCTTTTTGATAGAGATCAAGAGTGTGAGAGACGGATGGGCAGACGGACGGACGCACGCCCAGACCATGGCATTCTGCTATCGCGCGCAATAAGCGAACAGAAAAAAGTACTTTATACCTTTACGACGCCAGAAAGTGTAATGGTGACTGCCTTTCCAGCATGAATATCTTTTTTGTACGGCGTGAACTTTACAGACAAATTCTGAAAACACACACAGTGCGTACAATTAGGTATAATTTAAAACTACAAAAAACTATAAACTGGCGTTTATTTCAAAGCAAATGTTCAAGCTAGATTTGTAAGTAAGCTAACACATTAACTGTAGACAACGGTTTTCAACAAGGTATCACAAGTTTTAACTAACTTTTAATTTTGTATATTTTTTTTCTAGCAACTAAATATAACAAACAGAAAACATGCAGTTAATCCAAATGCTAATGGCGACATGCAATTAGCAACACATCAAAATCAAAATACAAAATCAAGCGGTAATGAATAATTTTCAGGGATATCAAAAAATAACGTTAACCTATTATATCACACAAAATATTTCAGTGCGCAGTGTTTTAAACGTACGAATAAAAATAATACAACAAATCTGAAGTACCCTAGCTGGAGCAGCAGTCGTTTCGGCAGCATCTAAAACGTATATCACAGTAATCAGAAACAGCTACAGTTTCTACATAAAAAACTCCCCATCCCATGATCCATTTTATTCAAACCTTTGTTTCACTTCTGTCGACCTTTTCGTTCTTTTCTTCATGCTAAAAAGTACTGCAACGAAGTCAGCTTTGTTCTTGCTGGTAACTAACACTAACCAGCACTTCCAAGATCTTGAGACGACCTTTTCCCTCTTTTCTCTTCCCCACGACGAAAAGAAAAAAAAATAGAAAAAATACATTTAAATTACATTTAAATGCATGCTGCCACCCAAACATAAACAAAACGTGAAAGAACTAAAGCTAAATCAATCGTACAAAATGAGCGAAATAATGAGCACGAACATGACAGCAAGCACGACAAAGTAATTCGCAGCGTAAATAAGACTGCATCTTGCCTGGTTCTTGCGAGGTGGCGTCAGCCGGTGGTAAAGCGGCTGCAGGCGTCGCTTCGTCGTCTGCATCAGCATCTTCATCTTCATCTTCATCATCTTTGTCATCATCTTCTGACTCGGCTGCAGTTTCTGACGTTTCGTCTTCTATGACAGGAGGAGCTTCTGTCATCATCTCCACTTCACCGGACCCGTCGTCTTGCTCTGCCGCCGCGGCTGCACCAGCGCCAACAGATTACTACTATAGCAGGAATCGTTCGAGCGACTCCGACTTCTGCTACACATTTCTCCGCAGCGTAGTCTGTCTGTCTGTTGTCTGTCACATTCGTCGTGCACCATGCTTAAACCGTTCGACGAATTTAGAATGCCATTTAGCATTTGCATTTGAGGGGTCCAACAATACCCTGTGTTGGACCTAAAAAAGGAAAAAAATTAGGGGTCAAACTGGACAAAACGTTACATTGCCAACTGTGGCCAAATCGTCAGTCCTATGCTGCAGTCTAGCACAAACAAGGAGCGAAAAATTACTCTGGCCCTTGACACTGTAAGTGATATTCAAATATTACAGTAACTACAAATGTACAAGAATCCCAGCTGTCGCTAAGGTAGCCGACTGTAATGGTCGTCAGTGACCTTCAAGGTCATCTGATGTCAATGGCTGCCATGTAATTTGAAAGCGACTTCTTATACTGGTGATCAATAGCAAAATAGGCTCTATCAATCACCGTTTTCGAGATATGGCCAGTTTTCTATTAAATTTCCTACCCCTTTTATTCAACTCTTTATTTGAAAATGTTGCCCTTGCACTGAATAGCTGAGATTTTGCATGACGGAGTTTAAGACACATCGTTAATTATTTGTGTAAAAAAGTTTTCCACTACGTTCTAAAGCTTAGCCACAACACATCCGTTACAGAGAGACGAAGAGACAGACGGACGGACGACAACCATGCCAATAGCTCGACCGTTACTTAAGTACGGTCGGCTAAAAACGCAAACTGAAATATAAAATATACAAAAATGCATACAATATAATATAGCTGCGAGTAAAAAAAGCGTGCAAAATGATACCGACCTGAATCATTGTCATTCGCCGATACTTGAACAGCAACTACCAAGCATCCTGAACAAACCGCAGACAACAGACGATGAATGAAAAGTAATTTGAGCAAAGCTCACGAGACGCGCCACAGCCTACAGCAATTATTACTGTTTGCAGGTTGTCTTGGTTTATCTCTATCCATTTAGTAGCAGTTTACTCTTGAAGCCAAAAATCGCAAAATAAATCACTAAAACCCCTAATTTTGGGGGTTCAAGGCTTATCAAGGTCATCAATGTTGATATCACTCAAGAGTTCGTCAGCATTTCTTGTTACGATAAGCAGCAACTCTATGCCCATCTGCAACCGTTTTCATGCTAGATAAGCCAACAGCGGTAAACTAACCACTTTTAAGGAAAAATTAGAGAATACCTCTTTTGATGCCCGCGTGCGCAGGCCTCCTTGAACTTAGAGGGTCAGAACTTAAACTGCTGAAATCTACGTTTAATGCTAAAAATTTTCTAACTTGGTTTTCTTGGTCTATCCAAAAAAATTTCGACGCAATTTACTCTTGAAATGTGTGTTGCAGCCCAAATTCGCGAAGAATTCACTAAAACCCTCTATTTCAAAAATTCAAGGTCGTTCAAAATCATGATGTTGATACCCCTAAAAAGCTCATCACCAGGTCTTGTTATGACAAGCAGCATATCTGCTACATGCTGTGGCTGTATATACTATGTCTTAAAAAACATCCACGACATTTTTGACAGTAACTTGAAAACCAATGATCAGATTCTAATAATTTTTGGTAGGAACATTCCTGACACAACTTGCCATTAAATGACCATTCAGTTTCCCACCTCACCCAATGTATGCTTCTGGACTACCTAGGGAAAGCAGATCAAGCGAAATATGCGTTGAAATAAACAGAAAACCTGAAAAAAAACATCCCGGACATTATCGATGGTAACTTGAAGAAAGATTATCAGACTTTAATAATTTTTAGCAGAAATATTTCTGACACAACTGGCTATTGAACATGTGTTTTCGTTTCCACCTCACCCTACGTCTGCTCTTGCACTACCTAGGAAAAACAGACCAAGCATAATGAGTGTTAAAATGAATGAAAAACGTCGATAAATTCCACCTATTCTAATCTGTGGGCCCCAACAGGTGGTCTATTACAAGGTTTGACTGTCACGCAGCAGTGTGTCTACCAGATGAAGTTTAAGAATGTTTGTGAGGTCAAGAAGCGATTGGTACAGCCTGGATTGATCTGGAGCAGAACTTTATCGATACTGCTGTCAATAAATGAAGAAAGCGACTCCTTGCCTGTGTTCGCATATACTCGGCCTACACATCAAGCAATTTTACTACAGGCAGTTAAAAAATGGACAACTGGATGAAATGTCAGCCAAAGTGTCAGAAATGTGAACAAAATGTGTTTTTACGCGTTATGTTAATTAACCAATCATATTGCATTGGATAAAAAAGTGATATTTCGCTGATTTTGTTTTCCCCAGGTAGTGCAGAAACAAACGTTGGGTGAGATGAAAAACTAAATGGTCTTTTGACGGCAAGTTGTGTTGAAAATATTCGTGCCAAAAATTGTCAAAATCTGATGATTGGTTTTCAACTTACAGTCGAAAATGTCGGGGATGTTTTTTTGAGACAGAGTGTATTACCGTTTTTGCCCTAGACGATCCAACAGCGGTAAAATAATAAAAATCTGGCCATATTTGCTTTTGAAAAATTCTTACAATTTGCAGGCATCATGGGTAAAGTATCAAAGAGTCGCCTCAGTATTCTTTCATTTGCAAAGCCCCTGCGTTGATAAAATATGACGTAAAAAAATTTACTTTGAAAGATGGCAACAAAAGTGCTCGTTTGTTTGAAGCAGTTACAGTAATGAAGTCGTGTAAATCAGCTTGTGATTCGTAAAAAACTGATAGCAGCGAGCATAAAGTTTAATGTCTGAAGAACAATAGAACGAGAGTGACATCTGCAGCGCGTTGCGACATGTCTGCGACTGCCATGGCGACAGACTTTGGACTAAACGACGACAACGTTACAGACTCCACAGATGGAGCAGCTGCGCAATACAGTCGCCAAAGGTCGTCTGTATACAGTAGGCTTATACACTGGAAGCATGCAGACGACATGCACTTAGCAGTACCAAATATCCACGACGCTGAGAACGCTACGACGAACGGCGAGAACAGTGCTGTCTGAGACTATCTTAAACTATACCGTAGTCTCAGACTACGGGCCTATTCATTGCACTAACATGCACCGCTGATACTTTATAGCGGTTTGATAACAATAGGCTCGTGTTGTTCAGATGCGGCTTGTATGCAAGTTTAACTCTTACAAAACCTCAATCGTAGCATGAACTTTTAGAGTAATAATATGTTTCTTTCTTTTCCAAAAACAATCAAACAAGCCTGAACATTTCACGTGTATAAGCCCTATTTACGAATTTCGCCATCTTTAGTTGTCTTTGCCGAGAAAAAAATACATTCTATTCGCTACGAGCCTGTCGTGACACTTTAGCAGGTTACGATAGGCCTATCTATAAACTGCATCTCCAATTCACCATTCAAAAAACTGACACAATAACAATCCAAACTTTCGATGACATCGTTCTCAAAGTTAAGCCCAATGGGCTTAACTTTTCAGTGGCGGATCCAAGAAAGGGGCGAGGGGGCCGTCCCCCTATTGATTAAATGCATCTTAAAACAGGCAAAAATTTTGCACAAAAAATGCATTACTTTGTGTACAATTTTCAAAAATTTTCTGAGGAGGGGGCACAGCCTCTCTCCAGATCCACGGTCCACCCCTATTCTTTCCCCTATTCCAAGTTTCTGGATCCGCCACTGAAGCCCATATTGGACTGACTGGATAGATAGAAGATTACAACGTCACATAATGGGCCTATTTACGCGGAACTAAAATGGCAACAGCAAACGATGGAAAAATTAGTACTGCCGAACCTACAAGCCTAAAAAATGTTCAAACAACAAAGACAGTCGACTGGAAATGCATGACCATACTTTGCCAGTTGAAAATGTGGTACTGAAAAAATTCGTTGTCTTTTCCATTGCAATAATGTATTATTGCGCTAAGTCTTAACATTAAAACTTCATAAAACGCAGCTACATCGACAATGTCGACATTGTCGGTCCGTGCGTGGCGGCTTATTGATATATTCTAAAAAATTCTGAGAAAGAAACGAAAAACGAAGTGACAAAAATTCATTCAGTGCTATAGCAAAATTCTAAAAGCTAACAGAAACAATTATGGAAAAAATTATAGTAAAATGTATGTGAGAAGAACGCACGAAGACGACTACAAAGAAGATAGAACGGGACCAATGACTGGAGTAAGGCAAAGGTGCCATACCCCAACCGGAGCATAGGTATGGGTGCTCATCTCCCATACGTTGGCCGTTGAGCCCGTAGGTGGATAGACCTGAGTCCGTGACGCACGGCCAGTGCGACGCCAAACCTACGGTTACCTTCCTAGCCGCAGAGCATCACCGCCCTTTGACCGGTACCAAATTATACTGCTTGGTGACAGAGGCACATGTGTGTGAACGACTTGCCTAAGGTCGTTACCCGGCAGTGTCTCGGTGCGGACTGCGGAGTCGAACCTGCGACCCTGGGTGACCTCAGGATTACAAGTCCGGCACGTTACCGTTAGACTACCGAGCCACATGACTGAAGTAAACGTGAAATTAATCGACTGAAGCATGGAACGAACATACAACAGTACAGAAAGTGTGTTCATTAATCATTACGTCTCTAGACTCCACAGAATGTCAGCTGACTGCTAAAACACGAGGCGACTATCTGCTAGTCTTCAGAAACGATAAAAATGTGGTTGTCACACAGCACGGTCAGACATCAGACTGAAGCAAGATTAATGACGCGATCTCGAAGTACACCTATAGTATGTTTACGCATTGAAAAGACAAAAACATTTACTGAACAGCCATGGCACGGCAACAAATAAATGCATCTTTCAAACATTATACAACATTAATTAATGATATGCCAGCCTAGTGCCGACATACTGTGCGGCCGTCCGTCTGACCTTTAAAGTAAAAATTGGCACAACGATTAGTCCAGCGTCGAGAGACGTTCACGCCAATTTTGATTTTCCTGTGGCTGTCTGTTTTCGAGTTGGGACGACATGGGACGGGCCGATAAACATACAGACAAACAAGGCACGTATTCCGGTTTATTAAGACGGACACACCTGAAGTACACAGCAGGGCGTAACTGCATGTTTGCTGCGAAGTCTGCTAAGCCCACCAACTCCCACTTTGCGGGAAAAAAAACTCTTCGAATCTCTGCAAATCCCAAACCCACAACGGATAAGCTTATGGAAGGGGAGGGGGCACGTACTCACCTGTGACTACTGTTTGCAAAAACAAAACTGTGACAACTCAGCAGAGCGCTCTCACGTACCGTAATGCTCACTGGACTGGATTGAAGTCCTCGGAAGACTGTCGGCGTAACGTTGCTTACTTGCGAGCAATGGTGAGCAGAGTTCAACTATTGAAAGTCGAGGATCTTAAGTGTGCATCCTCTCACTCCATACTATAATTTATTCTGAAAATATTAACTCGTGGTCTTAATGTTTTCAGCTGGCCCCACAACGTTAACGCTATAAAGTAGCTCTAGCATAATATTATATAGCAGTGGGCTGCTGCTGCTGCTGCTGCTGCGGATTAAGTTTGTATCGATATACAGCAGTTCGTTCACACATTGAGAGAGACCTCAGCCTGCAGACGCCAGGCAAGCAGTATAATATACTGACACATCGCGTCCAGCACGCAGAAATAAATATCGCATATCAACATGGGCAAGCCTGGGCTGCTGGGCATAGCACCTGGTCCGACTACTGACGGACAGCGCAGGCGAACTTATGATACCGATACTACGCATTATAGCTACCTGTTGTTTATCATCCGTCAAGAGACATGCCCCACTTGGCGCGTCGAAGCCTGGTCATCCCACATCATGCACCCAGTCGAACACGCAACGGGCGGTCAAACACGTGATGCACACGAGTCCAAAAGCACGGACGCAGCAATTACGTCCTGAAACTATTGAGTTTGCTCTGGATCCAATAAGCGTGCCGTTTCGCATTGTCGCAACTCGCAACTGCAACAATTAACGCTCAATACACTAAAAATTGGCAGTAATGTACCGCTGCATGAAATTTCCACAGCGTCTAATATTGGAGAACCATTCTAGAATCGGGTCAAGTCAGTCTCAGTCGAATATAAAAAACGAAAGCGGCTTTTATTCTGGCCAAGTTTCATTCCGGCGGGTGTTCTCCGCTATATCACAGCAGCGAATTTTTGCATCCCACTGCACGCACGGAAGCTGGCCGTAATTAGCACTGCGGTATGTGTAGCCAGTATACACGAACGACACGGTGACGCCGTCACGACGTCATATCTGCGTCATGTCAACTGAGTGAAAGCCCATGCATCTAGTTAAGCACGCACTGCGCAACAGTAAGTTAAAGCCGGCAGTACTGACTGCTGAATGAAGTGGCTGACATATGCCACGATCGTAAGACCCCCGGGCATATCCACGCACAACTGGGCCTATATACATGTCGTATTTTTTATGTCATAAGTATGCGATTTTGAGAAAGAAAAATGCTGGCCTGCTTTAAGTACAGCTAGAGGCACATTGAAGCGGTAGCGCAAGTGGTTTGTAAGACTAGTGATCTCTGTTCTATTCAGCCACTGAGAGCGACAAGGCATGAGTCAAGTCATGAAATCAATGCAAAATATTATTACAACAGCAATACACATTATTGCCTTATATCAGTATTAGTAGAGTATAGGTTTATGCCAACACAACTTAGTCTCTGTCCGTACTAAAATGAAATTTTCTCGGTTTTTATTTTTACGATAGATTAACTTCGAAAGTCCAGCAGATACGTCCGGGTGAATTAGTAGTCTACTGCAATTAAAATTGAAGTTATCCTCATGACAGCTTGACATACAAGGTCAAGACTATAAACCGAAATATGAGAATACATTTTTTATATTTTTTAATAAAGGCATCAATTTATTTATATTAAAATTAGAAACAAATGACTCAGGCTTGGGCATTTAATATGCATGTATTTGACTTGCACAAAACTACTTCTAAGTTCATACTACCGTGGAGATACGATTATAACTAGGTCTATTACTCCTTGCAATGTTTTCCTTAGAATTTAGTTTGGGGACTTTTGTCCGTGAAGGGCTCATTTTCGTTCCCAGCTAAATTTCACACGCAGTGCAATTAGTACTGTACTCTCGCCAAGACTGTCAACATTGTGCTACGTTACAATAACAACAACGTCTATCAATTCTCAGGGCTATTAAGTTTACTACAGGAATAAAACGGATATAGTTCGATTTTGCACTACATGCTTTGTGTTCCTACTTTGACAAGTCTTTGGTTAGAGAAACGTGTAGTTGTGCCTATACAGGGTGGTCCAAAAAACGGATACCCAGTTTTATTTTTGGGATAACTTCGGTAATTCAGCACCGATTTTAACCATTCTTTCACTGTTACAAGCAGAAATTTATGGCGCGTAAATGTGAAGTTCTTCCGACTACCGCACCTTTATTATGTGACC